>Ga0164313_10001289_pt1 | contig 22073 bp, 22 predicted proteins | sample GuaBasSedimGuay4_FD_113735 | JGI IMG/M metagenome (GOLD analysis project Ga0164313, IMG submission 113735) | Subseafloor sediment microbial communities from Guaymas Basin, Gulf of California, Mexico - Guay4, Core 4569-4, 0-3 cm | ecosystem: Environmental > Aquatic > Marine > Hydrothermal vents... | reverse complement strand
GAGAAGCCGCCTTCGGCCCAGAAGTCCTGCCTCACGCCGTTGTACAGCGCCTGCAGGGTCTCGAGGTGCTGGCGCTCCCAGTCGGCGAGGAACTCGTAAAACTCGCGCACCTCCCGCTCGGAGGTATTCTCGGCCGCCGTCGAGAAGTACTTGATGGCGTTGGTCTCAAGCGTCATGCCAATCGAGAGCACCCCAAGCTCGAAGTCGGCACCCTCGGCCTGCTCTTTGAAACTATCTGTGAAGATGGTCGAGGTGAAGGTCTTGAGGTCGGGGTTGCGGAGATGGACGTTGAAGGCGGCGATGCCCTTCTCCTCGTACGAACCGATTACGGTTTGCAAATAGGCCTTGTGCTGGACCTCGTCGCGGGCGAGCTTGTCGAAGAGCTCCTGCACTGCGGGCTTCGACGCCCGGTCGGCGGCCATCGAGTAAAAGGTGTAGCCGTCAACCTCGATCTGGTAGGCCTTGCGAAGGATTTCACGGATGTCATCGGGTGCCATTTAGGCCTCCTTGCGGTTCACCACAGAGACAGTAGAGTAGAGGGGACGGGTCCTCAGGGACCCGTCCCCTCTACTCTACTGGTTCTCCGCTTCACGCGCCTCCCTCGACGGCCAACTCCTCCCGGTCCAACGGTTCGGGCCGGATTGCGGCCTCCTCCACCGGCACCCAGGCGATGGCGCCGGTGGGGCAGAAGGGCACGCAGCGCGGATCGCCGCCGCACAGGTCGCACTTCTGGACGCAATGGTATGTCTCATCCCACAGCATGTTGCCGAATGGGCACGCGGCGACGCACATCCGACACGAGATGCAGCGCGATCGAACCATGTCAATGGCGCCGGTTTCGGCATTCCGCACCAGCGCCTCGGTCGGGCACACCGCGACGCAGGCCGCGTCATCGCACTGGAAGCAGACCACCGGTGTGCCGAGCTCGGGCCCGCGGCGGTGAATGTTGATGCGGGTTGCAGCCGGCCGCCCCTCCGAACCGTGGGCGAAGGCGCAGGCCAGCTCGCACTTGCCGCAGGCGATGCAGCGCTCCACCGAGACCTTGTAGATCATCTTCATTACTTCACCACCTGCAGCTTCTGGAACGTGCTCGCCATCTGCCGCCGTTTGCTGGCATCCGAGGTCTCGAAGTACGTGATCGGCACGCCGCTGCGCTCGGCAAAGTGATCGGCCTGTTCCTTGGTAATCACCGCCTCCCCGGTCTTGGGATCGCGCAGCATCTCGAACTCCTTGCCCCAGATCTCGCGGCGAGTGTTCGAGGTCTCGTACGTGATGCAGTCGGTGGGGCAGATCTCGGCGCAGGCCAGACAACCGATGCAATCGGGCGGTGGTTGGTGGAAGGGCGGAGCGATCTCGCGTCCCCAGCCGCGATTGGCGCTGGAGATCGCCGACACCCCGATGTGGTCGCAGACACGGGTGCACAGACCGCACAGGATGCAGTCATCTGGCTCGGGGTTGGGGGTGTAGGAGGTCTCCTCGACACCGTACTCCCTCGCCAACTCCTGGACCAGCGGCGCATCCGGACAGCGCGCGAGCAGGAGATCGAGGATGACCCGGCGGGTCTCGATAATCCGCTCCGAGTCGGTCACCACCGTCATCCCATCCTCCACCGGGTGGTTGCAAGCGGTGACCACCTTGAACCAGTCGTCGTCCCAGTTCGCCTGCGACATGTCGACCACGCATAGCCGGCAGCCGCCCCACGGCTCGAGACCATCGAAGTTGCACAGCGTCGGCACTGCGACCCCGGCAGCGCGCGCAGCGTCGAGGATGGTCGCATCGCCATCCACCGTCACCCGGCGTCCGTTGACCTTCAGCGTCGGCATCACACCACCTCCGCCTTCTTCAGTTCAACCTTGGGAAAGGTCCTGATCGCATTCGTCGGACACACGTCGAAACAGGCGCCGCAAGAGATGCACGCGTCGTGGTGGATGACGTGCAGCTCCTTCACCACGCCCGTGATGGCATCCACCGGGCAGGCCTTGAAGCAAGCGTGGCAGCCGTCGCACTCGTCCTCGATGATCTCGTAGGCGGTGAGCTCGCGGCAGATGCCGGCCGGGCAGGCCTTATCGACGATGTGCGCCTCGTACTCGGCTCGGAAATACCTGAGAGTCGAGAGCACCGGGTTGGGCGCCGATTTGCCGAGCTCGCACAGGCTACCGAGCTTCATGGCGGCTGCCAGCCGCTCGATGAGCTCGATGTCGCCCTCGACGCCGTCGCCCGCGATCAACCGATCGTAGATCTGGACCATCTGGTGGAGACCCTCTCGGCACGGCGTGCACTTGCCGCAGCTCTCCTCCTCTAGAAAGGCGAGAAAGAAGCGCGCCACGTCCACCATGCAGGTACGGTCGTCCATGACGATCATGCCGCCCGAACCCATCATCGAGCCGGCCTCTGTGAGCTCCTCGTAGTCGACCGGCAGGTCGAGGAGTTCCTCGGGAACACATCCGCCTGACGGGCCGCCGGTCTGCACCGCCTTGAACGGACGGTCGTTGAGGATTCCACCGCCGATGTCGTAGATGATGTGGCGCAGCGTCGTGCCCATCGGCAGCTCGATGAGGCCGGTGTTCTTGACCTTGCCGACCAGGGAAAAGGCCTTGGTCCCCTTCGACCTTTCGGTCCCCATCGAAGCGAACCACTCGCCGCCGCGGTCGATGATGGCGCCGATCCCGGCCCAGGTCTCGACGTTGTTGAGCACCGTCGGCAGATCGAAGAGCCCCTTTTCGGTGGAGTGAACATATTTGGCGCGGGGCTCCCCGGTCTTGCCCTCGAGCGAGCGCATGAGCGCCGACGACTCGCCGCACACGAAGGCGCCGCCTCCGCGCGAGATCTTGATGTCGAAGTCAAAGCCCGAGCCCATGATGTTCTCACCGAGGAGGCCGTACTTGCGGGCCTCGGCGATGGCGATTCCGAGGTTGACCACCGCCAGCGGGTACTCGTCGCGAACGTAAATCCAACCCTCGTGGGCGCCGAGGGCGTAGGCGCCGATGATCATGCCCTCGATCACGGAGTGCGGATCGCCCTCCATGATCGAGCGGTCCTTGAAGGCGCCCGGATCACCCTCATCGCCGTTGCACAGCACGAAGCGTCGGTCTCCGGGCGCCGATTTGCACGAGCGCCACTTGCGGGCGGTCGCAAACCCGGCCCCGCCCCGGCCGCGCTGGCCGGAGATCTCGACCTCGTCGAGCACCTCGTCCGGGGTCATCTCATGAAGGGCCTTGGCCAGCCCCGAGTAGGCGCCCTCGGCGATGGCGTCGAGGATGTTGGTGGGATCGATGCGGCCGATGTTGCGCATCGCCACCCGCACCTGGTTCTTGTAAAACGGGATCTCGTCGTACTGGGCGATCCGCTCACCGCTGACCGGCTCCTTGTAGAGGAGGTTCTTGATCACCTCGCCGCCGATCAGCGTCTTCTCCACGATCTCCTCGACCCGATTCGGCTTGACCTTGGTGTAGAGGATCCCCGACGGCTGCAGCTCCACTAACGGCCCGCGCTCGCAAAAGCCGTGGCAGCCGGTCGTTTTGACGAAGAGATTCACGGTGGCGTCGATGCTGCGTTTGGCGATCTCCGAGGCAAACGCCTCGGCGACCTTCTTCGAGCCCCACGCGAGGCAACCGGTCCCACAGCAAACCAGCACCTGTTGCGCCCGGCTTGCGTTGCTCTCCCTGGCCTGGGCGCGCAAGGTCTCGAGCCGATCCCTGGACTCAATTCTCATCGTCAGCCCCCTTGGCCAGGTACTTTTTGACCCGGGTGGGCTTGGCGCTGCCCCAATACTTGTCGCCGACGATCACCACCGGCGCCATGGCGCAGGCGCCGACGCAGTTCACCGTCTTGATCGTGAAGCTGCGGTCCTCGGTGGTTTCGCCGGGACCGATGCCGAGCTGTCGCTCGAGCTCCTCCACGAGCTGACCCGCGCCCCGGATGTGGCATGCGGTGCCCGTGCACACCTTGACGATGGTGTCGCCCTGCGGCTCGAGGGAGAAGGCCTTGTAAAAGGTGGATACCGAAAAGACCTTGGCCAGCGGAACGTCAAGCGCCTCCGCCACCCGCTCGAGCACGTCGCAGGGAAGGTAGTTATACGCGTGATGCACGTCCTGCAGGATCTGGATCAGCGCCGGTTCTCCGGCCGGATACCCGGCCAGGATTTCCTCGGTCATGCCGAGATCGGAACATTCAATCTCTGCCATCAAGCCTCCGCCATCGTGTCCTTGGCGGCCGCGCCGAGCTCGTAGCCCTTGTGCAGCGCCTCGATGTTGACCTCAATCACCGCCGGTTTGGCGGCGAAGGTCTCTCTGATCACAGCCTCGATCTCCTGAAGCGATACCGCCTCGGTGGCGCCGAGATAGGCGCCGAGGGCGATCATGTTGGCTCCGCGCGGGTTGCCGAGCTCGGTCGCCATGGTGTTGGCCGGCACCTCGATGACGGTGAGATCATCCCTCTCCGCGCCGCGGTTGATCAGCGAGGAGTTGATCAGCAACAACCCTCCCGGACGGATGTCGGGCTCGAACTTCTCGAGCGACGGCAGGTTCATGGCTACAACCGCCCGCGGCGAACGGATGACCGGCGATCCCACCGGCTGATCCGAGATCACGACCGTGCAGTTGGCGGTACCGCCGCGCATCTCGGGACCGTAGGAGGGCAACCACGACACCTCCTTGCCCTCGTGCATCCCCGCGTAGGCCAACATCTTCCCGATCAGGAGCACCCCCTGCCCCCCGAACCCTGCCATGATGACGTCGTTCTGCATTGCCTGCCTCCGCTCAGTCTGCCAGCGGCAGCGGTTCGCGGCTGCCACCGTCCGGAGTCTTGAAGACCCCGACCGGGTAGTATGGGAGCATGTTCTTCTCCAGCCACGTCATGGACTCAGCCGGAGGAATCCCCCAGTTGGTGGGGCATGTCGAGAGGATTTCCACAAGCGAAAAGCACCTGCCCTCGACCTGGTAGCGGAAGGCCCGCCGCAGCATTTCCTTGGCGTGTACCGCGACTAACGGGTTGTGGACCGTGGCGCGGGCGACGAATGCCGGCGTGCGCAGGGTCGAGATGAGCTCGGCGACGCGGATCGGGTAGCCCGCCAGATCTACGTCCCTCCCCAGTTGGCAGGTCGTGGCCACCTGACCGGGCATCGTGGTCGGCGCCATCTGGCCGCCGGTCATGCCATAGATCGCATTGTTGACGAAGACCACGGTGACCTTCTCACCTCGGTTGGCGCAGTGGACGATCTCGGCCATGCCGATGGAGGCGAGGTCGCCGTCGCCCTGGTAGGAAAAGACGATGAGGTCCGGCCGCGCGCGCTTGATGCCGGTCGCCACGGCGGGTGCGCGCCCGTGCGAGGCCTCGTGGAAATCGGTGGTGAAGTAGTTATAGGCGAGCACCGAACAGCCGACCGGGGCGATGCCCACGGTGCGCTCGCGAATCCCGAGCTCGTCGATCACCTCGGCCACCAGACGGTGGATCAGCCCGTGGGTGCAACCGGGACAGTAGTGGGTGCTGACGTCGGCCTGGGCCAACGGGCGGGCAAAGACATTCTCAGCCAATGTGCACCTCCTCCGAGCTGCCGTCGAGGATCGCCTTGATCTTGGCTACCGCCTCGTCCGGCGACACCAGGATCCCGCCCATCCGGTTGAGGAAGTGGATGGGGCGGCTGCGGGCGAGCGCGAGGGCGACGTCTTCGATCATCTGTCCGGCCGAGAGCTCGACCACCAGCACCGAGTTCGCCCGCAAAGCGGCCTCGCGCACCGCCTCGTACGGGTACGGGAAGAGTGAGATCGGCCGCACCATCGCGACCCCGATCCCCTCCTCGCGGAGCTCGTCGATGGCTGTCGAGCAGACCCGAGCGACGGTGCCATAGGCGACGATGAGGACGTCGTAGTCCTCGTCGGCGCCGTAGGTCTCATACCGCACCTCGTCGCGCACCATGGTCTCGTACTTCTCGGAGAGCTTGTAGTTGTGGCGCTCGAGTTCCTCGGGATCGAGGAAGAGCGAGTTGATGATGTTGGTCGGCCGGCTGCCGTCACAGCCCGTGGTCGCCCAGGTCTTGGGCGGAATCTCCTTGATCGGCTCGCGGCCTTCTTTGAACTCAACCGGCTCCATCATCTGGCCGATGAGGCCGTCACCGAGGACCATCACCGGGTTGCGGTAGAAGTCGGCGAGGTCGAAGGCGTCCTGCACCAAATCGGCGGCCTCCTGAATCGACCACGGCGCCAGCACCAGGACCCGGAAGTCGCCGTGGGCGAGACCCTTGGTGGCCTGGAAGTAGTCGCCCTGGCTGGGCAGAATTCCGCCAAGGCCGGGGCCCGCCCGCATGATGTTGACGATCACGACCGGCAGCTCGGCGCCGGCGAGGTAAGAGATTCCCTCCGCCATCAGTGACACGCCGGGCGACGAGGACGAGGTCATGACCCGCTCGCCGGCGCCGGCGGCGCCGTAGATCATGTTCGACGCCGCAACCTCGGACTCCGCCTGCACGAAGGCGCCGCCGATTGCCGGCAACCGTGACGACATGTACTCTGGAATCTCGTTCTGCGGCGTGATCGGGTAGCCGAAGAACAGCTTGCACCCCGCCTGCACCGCCGCCTCGCCGATGGCCTCCGAGCCTTTCATGAGCTTTTTCGTCATCTCGGCTCCCATCAGTAGCTGAAGTAGTGGTACATCGTTCCGTGGACCTCCATCTCGATGGCCATGTCGGGACAGGTGATGCAGCACAGCCGACAACCGATGCAGCGCATCTGCTCCACCACCTCGGCGTAGATGTAGCCCTTGGTGTTGATTTTCTTGCCCATTCCGAGGATCTGCTGGGGGCAGGCGTGCACGCACAGCTCGCATCCCTTGCAGCGGTCAGGATTGATCACGATCCGCGACATGGACGCTCCTTTCTCAGTTCACGACGAAGAGCGGACCGGTGGTCCGCAGCTCTGGAGTTTGCGCAAACGGCGGGGCGACGATCCGCCGCAAGCTGACGATCGGACACTCGAGCTCCTCTCCGGCCAGCACCGCCGCTATATCGTCTTGCACGGTCATCGCCACCAGGGGCGCCTCGACGAGACGTGCGGTCTCGAGGGCCAGACGGTAACCGTCGAGGACCACCTCCGGGGTGGTCTCGTCCATCAGGTGGGTGTTGGAGATGAGCCCGCTCACCGGCACCCGCCCCACCGCCTCTATCTCGCGAACCATTGCCACCGCGGTTTGAGGATTCGGCGTCGAAGGACGACGGAAGTTGAGCACCAGCAGACACTCGGTGTCGTCCAAGGGAATCACATCCGAAAGCGAGCCGAGCACCCGCGCCCCCACGTCATCACCACCCACATCCATGATCAAGCGTCTCCGCTCGTCTCGTAGGCTGCTGCGGATCTGCGGGACGATGATCGGCAGGTCGGCGTGGACGTTGGCGCCGGTGGGCGCAAGAAGTTCGACCCCGGCGTCGGCGAGGATCGCCCGCGCCGAGCGGGAGCGGAAGTAGGGCTTGACGACATCGAGATCGGCGAGGGTCACCCTCAACCCAGCGGCGGCGAGATCGAGCGCCCCGTTGAGGGCAATCTCGGTCTTACCGCTGCCGAAGTGGCCGACGAAAATTGTCACCCGTCGCTGGTACATCCACACTCCCGTTGTAGGGGTTCGGGGCCAATGCCCCGTTCAATCTATGTGAATCTCTTCACGAATGCAAATCGCTTACTGAGACGCAGTTACAGAAGATGATCCGATGTTTGATCCGCACTCTTGAGAATTTCCCGTGTTTTTTCGTGATGGTTCGAACCAGCCGCGAAGCGGCGGAATATTCGTAGCCTGGGGCGTGAGCCCCAGGTTCACGGTGCAGAAAAACTCGTGAGCCGCGAAGCGGCGACAGACAATCAGAAGATGATGGCTGCGGCTCACGCCCCAGGCTATGAATCTACCGCGCCTTCGGCGCTCGATCACATGCCCAACCCCCACAACCCGCTGTCCTGAGAGATCCTCGAAAATCTAGTCGCCATCCGCCGACATTCGAATGCGGCGGGCGGCGCACTCCGCGTACCCGGTGCATCGCCGACAGACGTCGTCATCGATGAAACCGAACTCTGACGGCGCGCAGACGGTGATCGCTGGATCTTTGGCGGCGTCGAGCTCGGCAAGCAACGTCTCATCCTCTTCACCGAGGGCGCCGGTCTCCCGGGCGCGGGCATCAGCGGCTCGAACCCTCGGATCCCACGTCAGATTGCGCCCTTCGGCCTGCTCGCTCTCGGCTCGCACCGCAATATCGGCCTTTCGTTTATTGAGCTGGAACATGAGCTTGCGGCGGGTTGGTAGGCGGCGGGTGGCGAGGAAGAAGAGATAGCCGGCCGACGTGCCGGCGACGTTGGCAAGCCCAGCCACCAGCCCGTAGGAGAGGCTCGAGTAGACGAGGATCGCCGCCGCAACGATCGCGAGGTACTTGACCTTGACCGGAATGATGAAGAAGAGCCGAAATTCGACCTCCGGGTAGAGGGTCGCAAAGGTGAACAACAGGCAGGTACCGAACCCCATGTCGCCAAAGAGCAGCCGACCGACGGCAACCGCAGTCAACGACGCGCCAAAAGTGGCGACAAGCCAGAAAACGAGGAACCTCGGCGAGCCCCAGCTCTCCTCGAGCGGGCGCGCCATGATCCACAGCACGAGCATCGAGATGAAGAACCAGAACATACTGCTGCCATGGACGAACTGGTAGGTCACGAGGGTCCACGGACGTGCTGTGACCAAGCCCGGAATGAGGGCCAGGGCTTGCTGCCCCCCTTCGATCATCGAACCCAGGATGAACACCGCGAAGTGGGCGAAGATCAGCCCCTCGGTCAGATGCCACTGCTCTCGCTGCATCAGCGTCTCCCCAGCCGTCGTTCCATCTCTTGTTGGCTCAAGCGCAGAATGATGGGCCGCCCGTGCGGGCAGCGATACGGGTTGTCGGTCGCCGCCAGGTCGGCGAGCAACGCCCGTTGTTCGTCGATCGACAATCGATGGTTGATCTTGATCGCGGCCCGGCACGACAACGAGGCTGCAATCTCCTCCTCGAGCTCGTCGGCCGCGCGTTCGGGAACACCATCGAGAGCGGTGGCGCGATCGAGGATCTCCTCGACGACCCGGTCCACTTCCTCCACCTCCAGCTCGGGCGGCACCGACGACACCCGGATCGTCCCGTGGCCAAATATCTCGGCCTCGATACCGACCCTGCTCAACAACTCAGCCACCGATTCGAACGCGCCCGCGCGCGCCTCCCCAACCTCGATCAGGCGCGGCGTCAGGAGCCCCTGGGAGGGTGTCTCCTCACCCGCGAGACGACGAAGGATGCGGTCATACAGCACCCGTTCATGAGCCACGTGCTGATCGACGATCGCCAGGCCGTGCTCATCTTCGAGGAGCAGAAAAGAGTCGCGGTACTGGCCGATGAGGCGACCGAAGGGGGTGTCCGCCGGACCGGATCTCGCGCCCGACCGCACGGCATCTCCCGCCGCGGGAATCGTCGGCCGCAATGCGTCGTTCGCCACCGTCTCGAGTTCGCCACCGTAGGCCGGATGCTCGAAGAGCGGCGACCCACCCGCCGCGTACCGTTGCCGGATCAACTCGCCGTATCCTCCTGACGAAGGCGCCGAGACCCCGCTCCACGACTCGCCCTCCTCGAGTTTTCCGACCGCCACTCGTCCCTGGGACGCCGCCACTCCCTCACGTACGGCCCGCTCGACCAACGCGAACACTGATCCCGATCGAGCAAAGCGGACCTCAGCCTTGGCCGGGTGGACGTTGACATCGACCTCGTCCGTGGGCAGCCGGAGATCGAGGACCACGCGTGCGCCGCCGAAACCGCTCCCCGCGGCTCGCAGCACCCTCATCACGGCGCCCACCAGCAGACGATCGCGCACGACCCGGCCGTTGACGAGGAAGATCAACATCGGGCGGCCCTTGCCGCCGCCGGGGGCGAGGAGACCCTCGACCTCGCCGCCGCCGGCGGCTTGGAAGCGAAACACCCGGTCGGTCTTCGGCCACAGATCCGTGAGTCGGCGCGAGAAATCGGGAGCAATGGGGGCATCGATCAACGTTCTCTTTGAGTGGCGGAGGGTGAAGGCGACATCGGGGCGGGCCAGGGCCGCGCCCCACAGGCCCTCCTGGGCATGCCGCAGCTCGGTCTCCGGCGCCCTCAGGAACTTGCGTCGCGCCGGCACGTTAAAAAAGAGATCCCGCACCTCGACCGTGGTCCCTCGTGCCCGCGCAGCGGCGTCCGCCCCGAGAATGCGGCCGCCATCCACGGTCACCCGGACCCCACCCTCCGCCGGATCGGCCGAGGTCACCAGCTCGAATCGCGAAACCGCCGCGATCGACGGCAGGGCCTCGCCGCGAAAACCAAGGGTGGAGATGTGGTCGAGCTCACCGGCCGAGTGGATCTTGGACGTCGCATGCCGTTCGAGGGCGAGAAGGGCGTCGTCGGGATCCATCCCGCAGCCGTCGTCGCTCACCCGGATAAGACTGCGACCGCCGTTAACCAGATCCACCTCGATCCGGGTCGCCCCCGCGTCGAGGCTGTTTTCGACCAGCTCCTTGACCACCGATGCCGGCCTCTCCACAACCTCACCGGCCGCGATGCGGTTGACTAGCTCGTCGGGGAGAACGCGGATCTCAGGCATGACGAACATCATACCCGTGCCGCCCAGCACGCCCAGTAATCAGTAATCAGTAATCAAATCATCAGTCAGCGATCACGGCGACATACTGATCACTCGATCACTGATCACTGATCACTGATCACTTTCTCAGGAGACGACTCAGTCGTTCTCGAAGATCGAAATGTCCGGTTTCGAATCCGGTGTGACGACCCGATTCGGGTCGGCCAGATCCTCGCGTATCAGCAGATCGATGAGATAGTCGCGCACCCCACCACGTCCCCTTTTCTTGTACACGGCGCGCACGGTTCCGGGTTTGAGGCTGATCCCGGTCATGTGCTTGAGGTACTGGCAAAAGACCTTGGAACGGGAGATGAAGGACATGATGAGGAGAAAGAGCAGGACAGCAATCAATACAACCGCACCAAGCCGAAACAGGGCGACAGGTCCGAGATCAATGAAATCCATGCTCGATTTACCTTCCGTCATCCTCCGGCTCATCGACGTTCAGCGCAAGCGTCTCATCGACTTCGCCGAAGTGGTTTTTCCCAACAAGTAGCTCGCGTCCCTTCGACCCGGCCGGCGGCCCCACCAAACCCTCCGTTTCCATCATATCCAAGAGTCGCGCCGAACGGGTGTAACCGAGGCGCAATCGGCGCTGGATGTACGACGCCGACGCCTTGCGTGTCTCCACGACGAGACGGGCCGCCTGATCGTACATGGGGTCTGAAAGCTCCTCGCCGTCCTCCATGACGGTCCGTCGCCCGCCGCGGTCCGGAGGGCCGAGTGGAGCGTGGGACAGGATGTCGCGTTGGTACTCGGGTCTGCCAAACCGTTTGATGTAGCGCACGACGCTCGCGATCTCCTTCTCCGTGACCAGCGGCCCGTGCAGGCGCATCAGATTGGCGCTGCCCGGCGGCAGAAAGAGCATGTCGCCGCGACCCAGGAGGTGCTCGGCGCCCATCGAGTCGAGAATGGTCCTCGAGTCGACCCGCGAGCGCACCTTGTACGCGATCCGGCACGGGAAGTTGGCCTTGATGATGCCGGTGAGAATATCGACCGAGGGTCTCTGTGTCGCACATATGAGGTGCACGCCGACCGCGCGAGCCTTCTGCGCCAGACGGGTGATCGACTCCTCCACCGCCCGCGACGACGTGATCATGAGGTCTGCCAGCTCGTCGATGATGATGACGATATAGGGCATGGGCTCGAGCTCGGGGGCATCGCCATTCCCGTCTTCGGCCAGCTTTTTCCGCGCGCGACGCAGCTGCACCGGGTCGCGCAGGAGCTGGTTGTATTGCTGCAGATTGCGGACCCCGAGGGCTGCGAGCACACGGTAGCGATTGTCCATCTCGGCCACCGCCCACCCGAGGGCGTTGGCCGCCTTCTTCGGGTTGGAGATGATTGGCGTCAACAGGTGGGGGATGTCGCCATAGACCCCGAGCTCCACCATCTTGGGATCGACGAGGATGAACTTCACCTCGTCCGGCCGCGCCTTGTACAGGATGGACATGATCATCGCGTTGAGGCCCACCGACTTTCCGGAGCCGGTAAATCCACCCATGAGGAGGTGCGGCATCCGCGCAAGATCGGTGAAAAACGCCTTACCACGAATATCAACCCCGAGGCTGAGGGTCAGCAGCGACTGGGCACGTTGGAACTCGGGCGCCTCGATCAGCTGCCGCAATCGGATGACCTCGGGGTCCGGGCACGGCACCTCGATGCCCACGGTTGCGCGACCGGGAATCCGCTCGATCCGTACCGAATCGGTTCGCAGCGCGAGGGCAAGATCCTCGGACAAGTTCTGAACCGCCGAGATCTTGACCCCGGAGTCGAGCCGGAACTCATACGTCGTGATCACCGGCCCGGTGCGGATATTGACCACTTCGCCACGGACTTTGAACTCCTGGCACTTCAGGGTGATGAGCTTCGACATCTCGATCAACGCCGCCGAGTCGCGCTCAGGGGCATCTTCCATCGTCTCCAGGAACGCTTCTTTGGGGAGGTCGTAGGACTCGAGATCGTCGACGAAGTCGAACTCCTCCTGAATATCCTTGCGTCTCGGCGCGGCCGCCTTCTTTGCCGCAGCAGCGGGTTTTGCCGCCTTGCCGCGAGGGCCGGTCCTCGCCCCACTGATCTTAGGTTCGTCGGCCGGTTCTTCGACCATCCGATCCTCGGCCTGTTTACGTACGATCCGAAATCGTCCCCGCCCTTCGACCTGTTTGACCGTCAGCGATCCCTTGTAGTCGTCACTGCCTTCGATGCGACGGATCTGGCGATCAATCACCGTCTTCCTGGCGCGCGTCTCCTCCTTCGCCAGCCGCCGTTCAGACCTCTTCCGGCGTCGCTCGAACCAGGAGCTCCGCACCCGTTCCGTGAGGCGGTCAGCGAGCGCGCCCGCGGACGCGCCCGACAGCAAGAGCACGCCGAGTATGAGCAGGAACACCAGCACGACGATGCCCCCCACCGGCCCGGCAAATCCCCGCAGGAGCTCGGTTTCGGCAAGACCCACATATCCACCGGACGAGATACGGCCGTCACGGTACGGCATATCGGTGCCGAGGAGGCTGGCAAAACCCGGGAGGGCGAGCAACAACAAACCCCACCCGGCCACGGCGAGCCGCGGGTTGGCTATCGGCGACTGTCGCAGCAACCGCCACCCGAGCACCGCGGCGGCCACCGGCAGCACAAAGGCCGTCAGACCAAAGAAGCTGAACAGCGCCGCCGACAGGGTCGCGCCGAGCCACCCGGCGAGGTTGTTCGCCGTGTCGCGCAGAGTGGAGGCGTGAAAGGGACTCGGGTCGAGAGGCGAGTGGGAGACGAGGGCCACGGCGATCAGCAACGCCCCCAGGAGCAGGGCCACCGCGACCGCCTCGCGGACCACTCGATGGCGCATCACCGGCCTCCCAACACCAGCGCCACGACCAGAATCCCGAGCGGAATACAGTACCAGGCGAAACGGTGGAAGATGTTGCTTGACACCGTCTTAATCACCACCTGGAGGGCGAAGTAGCCGGTGATTCCGGCGGCCAAACCCCCGGCGATGGCCGCCAGCCCGAATCCGTTACCGGCGGCAACCATTCCCGATTGCGTCTCCACGATTTCGACAACGGTCACCGCGGCGATGGCGGGAACGCTCAGAAGGAACGAGAATCGCGCCGCCCACGACCGCTGCAAGCCTCCACCAAGACCGACCGCGATGGTCACGCCCGAGCGGGACAGACCCGGGAAGATGGCCATCCCCTGCGCAAGGCCTACCAGCACGCTCTGCCTCCAGGTGGTCCCGCTCTCACCAACTGATCCACCCGGAATGAACCTCGTGGCGGCAACAACCAGTCCGGTCACGATCAGAGCAATCCCAACCCACAAGGGGCGTTCGAAGGCCTGTTCCGCCACGTCCCGCAGGGGCAGGGCTACGATTGAGCAGGCGACTGTCCCCAATAACAACAGGCCGAGAATCCGGCGGCCGCCCGCACTTTGAAGCCACTCGGAAATCTGGTGCCGCTCGTACCACACGACCGCAAATCCGGTGCCGGCGTGGAGGAGCACGTCGAAAATAACTCCCGGTTGCTCGAAGCCCGGGATCAGCATCTGCGCCAACGCCAGATGGCCCGAGGAAGACACTGGAAGAAACTCCGTCACTCCTTGTAGGATGCCCAACAGCACCCCCTGCCACAGGGTCATCCGGGCCCTCCGCCCGGCTGAACCGATCGCACCAAAAGATGGCTTTCCTGACGATGTTCAGACGACACAATCATGCTCATAGAATGGTACCACTACTGGGCAAACCGTTGCCAGTCGAACACTTATAGCTGATTTTCCAGCTCCTGCGCGAGCCGCACCCAGCCCGCGAGTCGGACCGTGCCCGGCCGCGCCGAGGGATCAAGACCGGCGGCGACGATTCGCTCGGTATCGGTCACCCGGATCGCGTTGCTCAGCATCTTCCGCGGCATGGTCAGCGCCGGCGCCGCCAGCTTCAACGCCCGATCCAACACCTCCGGGTCGTGCTCGGGCGCCTTGAGGTCGAGAACGATCACGCTCGATATGACCTTCGGCTGCGGCCGAAACGCCCGCGGAGGGACGTCGAAGAGGCACCGCGCATCGGCCCATGCTGCACGTTCGAGAGCCAGCAATCCGTGCCCGCTCCCCCCGGGTTCGGCCACCACCCGCGCCGCGACCTCGCGCTGCAGCATCACCACCAAGCGGGTGAAGAGATCGTGGCGAGGCAACAACCGGCGGAGAATTGCGGTCCCGACCGAGTACGGGAGATTCGAGGCCACCTGCCATGGCGCCTCGGCAGCCAGAATCGGATCGAGCTCCGCACTCAGGGCGTCCGCCATCCGCACCTCCAAACTGTGGTCACCGAATCGCTCAACGAGGGGAGGGACCAGGTTTTCATCGAGCTCGAGGGCCAGCACCCGATCGAAGCGGCCAAGCAGCGGCCCGGTAAGGGCTCCGCGCCCCGGACCGATCTCCAGGACCCGGGGGGGATCGTCAGCCAGAACCGCTGCGATGCGCTCCGCGACGCCCTGGTCAACCAGGAAGTTCTGTCCGAGGCGGCGGCGTTTGGGGCGGCCCATAAAGCTCAGAATTCGGAATTCGGAATTCGAAATTCGGAATGGCCAGCCCACCCAAAAATGTTGAGCGGGTGGCGATAACTCAAAACTAAAAACTCAAAACTCAAAACTACCTCTTGCACGCCCCGGCCAGCTCGGAGGCAAACTTCTCCACCTCGTCTATCAGCTCTTCGCAGTCACCCATCGCGCCGATGCGGCTGACGATGGCCGAACCTACGACCACGCCGTCCGCCTTCTCGGCCACCGTCGCCACCTGCTCCGGGGTGGATATGCCGAAACCGACCGCCACCGGCAGACGAGAGGCCTTTCGCGCCATGCGGAGAGTGTCCGCAAGCCCGCCATCGAGTTCCTGGCGGGCGCCCGTGACTCCGGTGCGCGAGACCAGATAGAGAAAGCCACCGCCGAATCGCGCCGCGGCCTTCATTCGTTGTCGTGTCGAGGTCGGGGTAACCAGCATGATCAGGTCGAGATCGCGGGCGCTGATCTGCTGCTCGAAGGGCGCCATCTCTTCGGCTGGGACGTCGGTGAAGAGCACACCATCGACCCCGGCGATCGCGGCGTCCTCGGCGAAGGCCTCGATGCCGTACCGCAACACCGGGTTGGCGTAGGTGAAGAGCACGATCGGAATCTCGAGATCTTGGCGAATGACCTCGACCGCCGCCAGCACCCCGGACAGGGTGGTCCCGGCAGCGAGCGAGCGCTCGGCGGCGCGCTGGTTGGTGGGACCGTCGGCGATGGGATCAGAAAACGGCACTCCGAGCTCGATCACGCCGGCGCCGGCGCGCGCCAGGGCACGGACGATCTCGATGCTGCGTTCGAGGGACGGGTCGCCGGCGGTGACATAGGGTATGAATACGGCCCGCTTCTCACGCTTCGCATCCTTGAAGACTTCGCTCAGGCGGCTCACGGTGCTTCGACCTTCACCCTTCCGACCTCGCCGAGATCCTTGTCGCCACGGCCGGAGAGGTTGACGAGAATGTTCGTATTGAGCGGCATCGATGGCGCGACCTTGGCCGCGTAGGCGACGGCGTGCGCCGACTCCAATGCCGGGATGATGCCCTCGCTCTCGGCGAGCAGGTGAAAGGCGGCGATCGCCTCGTCGTCGCCGACGTGGGTGTAAGTCGCACGCCCCGACTCCCGCCACAGAACGTGCTCCGGGCCGACTGCCGGGTAGTCGAGCCCCGCCGACACCGAATGGGTGCCCATGATCTGGCCGTCCTTATCCTGTAGCACCATGGTGCGGGTGCCATGGAGGACGCCAGGCGCACCCGCCTCGGTGAATCTGGCGGCATGATCTCCAGGCGCGATCCCGCGCCCTCCGGCCTCCACCCCGACCAGGGCCACCGACTCGTGGGGTACGAACGCGGTGAAGATCCCGGCCGCGTTGGAGCCGCCGCCGACGCAGGCGACGACGATATCGGGCAGCGTGCGGACGGACTTCCTGAATTGGCTCAGGGCCTCGCGACCGATCACGGTCTGGAAATCGCGCACCATCATGGGGTAGGGATGGGGTCCGAGCACCGAGCCGAGGATGTAGAAGGTGGTGCGCACGTTGGTGACCCAGTCGCGAAGGGCCTCATTGATCGCATCTTTGAGCGTCTGCGCACCGGCATCCACCGCCACCACTTCGGCGCCCATGAGGCGCATGCGAACGACGTTGAGTTCCTGCCGGCGAATGTCCTCGGAACCCATGTAGACCCGGCACTCGAGACCGAGGAGCGCGGCCGCGGTCGCGACCGCCACCCCATGCTGGCCGGCGCCGGTTTCGGCAATCACACGTCCCTTCCCCATGTCACACGCCAGCAGCGCCTGGCCGATGGCGTTGTTGATCTTGTGCGCCCCGGTGTGGCACAGATCCTCGCGCTTGAGCCAGATGCGCGCGCCGCCGAGCCGCGCCGACAGCCGGCGGGCCGAAAAGAGGGGAGTGGGACGGCCGACGAAATGCTCCAGCAGCTCTTCATACCTCGACTGGAAGCCGCGATCGCGACCGGCCTTGCGGTAGGCACGCTCGAGCTCCGCCAGCGGCGCCATCAGGGTCTCGGGCACGAAACGTCCCCCGTAGTCGCCAAAGTAGCCGCGGTCGTCGGGAAGATGCTTCATGGGTGGTTGATTCTACCTGAATCGAGCATCTCAGAGTTTTGAGTTTTTAGTTTTGAGTTTTTAGTTCCCATCCCTCCCCACTGGCACCGGGTGAGGGCGCGTTCATCGGAGGTGCCTGGCATCCCGATTCGCCGCGAATCGGCGTGCCTGGCATCCTCTCGCGGCAGCGCCTCGCCGGAGCACAAGCACGGTGACGCCCACCGAAACGATCGAAGACCGCGGCCGGCGGACGGACACAGAGACGCACACCGATTCCGCGGAGGTTTGTACTGCCGCTACGGCCTCAATCCTCCGATAATCTCGGCACTGACCCACCAGATATCGGAGCTGCCCTGGCCAGGCTGCGCGGAGATCCCGAGCAGCTCGTTAACTGTCTTCCCCGTCAGCGGCAGGCCCGCCTCGGTGGTGGTTCTCGAGGACATGAAGAAGAGGTACTTGCCGTCCGGCGATAACGATGCCGACCACTCGCGTCCATCCGGCTGGTTGACGGCCTCGCCGAGGTTGATCGGTTCGGACCAGACGTCGTCGTCGGAGCGGAAGACCACGTAGTAGTCGACCCCGCCGAGGCTGTCCTCGCGGCCGAGGGCCGGGACGATGGCGAAGCTCTCGTCCGGGGCCACGAAAACGTTGAACCGGGTACGACCGCAGTTGACCTCGGGCCCGAGCATCTCCGGCTCGGTGTAGGCCCCGTCGACGAGACGCGAGCGGTAGGTCACCGACACCCCGTCGGCGCCCTGGCGGGTGAAGTAGAGGGTGCCGTCGGTGGTCACCGACGGAAAGTACTCCGGGGCGTCGGAGTTGACCGGTGGGCCGAGGTTGTAGGGTTCGCTCCACCCGTCACCCTTGCGGTCCATGACCCAGATGTCCTGGGGCACGTGACCCGGGTCCTCCTCCTGCCCCGGCAGCGGCCGCATCGAGAGGAAGAAGAAGCGCTGACCGTCGGGCGAAATACAGGGCTCGACGTCCACGTAGCGGCCGGAGAAGGGCGCCACCACCGGCTCGGTCCAGGCCCCGTCGTTCAGTTTCGTCACCATGATCATGGTGCGGGCGCCGACCGTGACCGAAAAGTAAAGCTCCTTCCCGTCCGGCGTCATTGCCACGTCCCGGGTGGCGAGCCCGGTGGACACCACACCGGGCGCGAAGATCTCGGGCTCCAGCCCCGGCGGTTGCTGTCCAAGGTACGGCCCGCGAAGCTCGGGGAAGGCGGCCGCAGAGACGTCCTCGATGGCGACCTGTGCGTAGCGCCCACACGCGGCGCCGACGAGGCTCAGCAAACAGACAACAAAGCGAACGTGCATTTCAGTTTCTCCCGTGTTCAGTGTTTCTACGTATCAACTGCGGGAGAGTTCCGCTGCGTCCCGGTGAGGCGTGTCCTGCTCCGAGGCTGCACGTTCCTCAACACGCTCCCCGTGAGGTGGCAGACATCTCCGCCGCACACGTTGGTGCAAGATTCCTCCTCGGGCCCTCGAGCTCTTCGATTGCGCCCGGTGACCCGAACCGCCCAAGATACTCATTGACATGCATATGCATGCTGTTCTATAATGAGGTTATGAGAACAACTATCGAAATTCCTGACGAGCAACGCGCCCGCCTACTCGAGATAGCGGGAGCACGCGGTGAGAAGGGCTACTCCCGTCTGGTCCGAGAGGCGATTGATCTCTTCCTGAAGGAACGCCGGCGGAAGGAGGGCATGGTGAAGGCCGCCCTGGCACAGAGGGGCGCCCTCCAAGACGATGAGGCGGACGAGTTCGAAGAGCGGATTCGCCAGATCCGGGAGAACTGGCGGTGATCATTGCCGACACCGATGTCTTGATCGATTTTCTCCGTGATAGGGGGCCGATGGCCGACCGGATCGCGCTGGAGCTCACCTCCAGTTCGTTCGTCACGACGGTCATCACAGAGTTCGAGCTCCGGAGCGGAATCCGTAGCCGCCGAGAAGCGAAGATGGTGGAGGCCCTGCTCGGCGCACTCGACGTCTTTTCCCTCGACCCGCCCGCGGCGAGGCGAGCCAGCGAGGTGCGTCGCGCGCTCGAGTCCGAAGGCCAGGCGATCGGCATGGCGGACTCTCTGATTGCCGGCATCTGCCTCGAGCGCGACGGAATCCTGCTAACCAGGAACGTGAAACACTTCTCACGGGTCGATGGCCTCACGCTCACCCGAATGCTCTGAGGTCCCTCACTGATCGCTGCGAACGGCCACTCACGACGTGGTACGCCATTTCGTTGTTCCTCGTCGTCATCATTCCTCGGCCTATGGCAGCGCACGGCCCAGCTTCACGAAGATGCGATTTTCCTTCGGCATATTGCGCAACTCGCCAAACAGGTTGTGACCATGGGGGAAAAACGTGCCTTGACATGCACCTCTTTCCCGCCTGGCGGGAGCGGGCGGAAATCCCCAGAAGATCGGATCTACTCGTTGAGGGTTCGGCTGATCTTGCGAACCGCGGCCATGAAATCGCGAATCTTCGCGTGGTTCTTGACGCCCGGCGCGGCCTCGACTCCGGAAGACACGTCAACCAGGTGTGGTCTTACGATGTGCACGGCTTCCGCGACGTTGGAGGGGGTGAGCCCTCCGGCGAGACCGAAGCGGAGGCCGGCCGGCCGCTCGGCGAGGGTTGTCCACGCCCAGGCTCTGCCGTCGCCGGCGCCGGGGTCGAACAGCGGCAGGCAACGCTCGGACAACCGGGCCACCCACTCCCAGTCGACCTCGGTCCCAACCGTGACTCGCCGGATCACCTTCTCACCGAGGGCTTCGAGGTACGAGTCGGGCTCGTCGCCGTGAAGCTGCACCCAATCGAGGTCGAGGAGGTCTCGGATGCTCAGAATCCTTTCGAGCGGTGCATCGCGAAAGACGCCGACCGTCTCGGCGCCCCTCACCTCGCGGATCCAGTCCACGCGAGCCTCGTTGAGCGCGCGCGGCGTTCCCGGCACGAAAATGAAGCCGACCAGATCGGCGCCGGCCGCGACCGCCGCCTCGGTGTCCTCCGGCCCGGTCAATCCACAGATCTTGATCAGCATCGGTCGCCTCGACCGCTCGCTGAACCGGAAGAAGTGATCAGTGAACAGTGATCAGTGATCAGTAAGCACACCGCTTCTGCAAACGTGTACCTCCGGCTCGAACTGATCACTGATAACTGATCACTGATCACTTGCCGAATCCCCGAGGAGGGTTCGAACCGCCGCCTCCGGGTCCTCCGCCCGCATCAGATGCTCCCCCACGAGGAACGCGTCGTAACCCGCCCCGTGCAACCGCCGGATATCCTCCGGCCCGTGAATTCCGCTCTCGGCCACCCGAACGCGGTCGGCCGGAAGCTCCTCCGCCATCGCTTCGACCCGGTCCAGACGGGTCTCGAAGGTCGCGAGATCACGCGCGTTGACGCCGATGATGCGGGCGCCGGAATCAACCGCCGCCGCGGGATCCTCATCGACGAAGATCTCGAGGAGGACCTCGAGGTCGAGGTCTGTCGCGGCGGCCAGGAGTTCCGCAAGGGTCTCCCGGTCGAGGATGCGCGAGATCAGCAGCACCGCATCGGCGCCGAGGACGGCCGATTCCTGAAGCTGACGCCGGGTGACGATGAAGTCCTTCCGAAGCACCGGCAAATCCACCGCCCGGCGGACCACCGCCAACCACTCCGGGTCGCCCGAAAAGTGCTCGGGCTCGGTGACGACCGAGATCGCGGCCGCGCCGCCCGCGGCGTAGGCGCGGGCCAGCGTCACAGGGACGAAGTCGGCGCGGAGGAGGCCCGCCGACGGCGATGACCTCTTGCACTCCGCGATGAGGGCGGGCCCGGGGGCCGAGAGAGCGGCCGAGAGCGAGCGCAGACCATGCTGCCGACGGGTGTCGGCGGCCGCACACGCAGCCGCCTCCAGCGCCGGCATCTCCGGGGTGGCGTCGAGCCGCCGTCGAACGTCGGCGACGATGCGGTCGAGCGCATTCTCAGACATCGTCTGCGATACCCACCGAACGTTTCGCCAGCTCCTCGAGGATTTCGAGAGCGGCGCCCGATCGCAGCACCTCCCGGCTGCGGTCCAGCCCCTGCCGCAGATCGCCTGCGAGCCCGGCCACCATGAGCGCCGCGGCCGCATTGAGGGCAACCGCCTCGGCGGCCGCTGAGCTTTCATCGCCGCCGAGGACGGCGCGCATCCGCCGCAGATTTTCGGCTGCGTCACCTCCCCTGAGTGATTCGGGGTCGCTTGCGGCGATGCCGAGATCACCGGGTTCGACGCACCACTCGCCCGCGATATCACCGTCGCGCACCTCGATCACGGTGGTTGGGGCGCTCACCGAGATCTCGTCGAGGCCGTCGTCGGAGTGGACCACGAGCGCATATCGCGCGCCGAGCTCGGCGAGGGCTGAGGCCATCAGAGTCTGCACCTCGCGGCCCCAGACGCCAACCACCTGGCGCTCGACTCCCGCGGGGTTGGTCAGAGGTCCGAGGAGATTGAAGACCGTCCGCACCCCGAGAGCGCGCCGCACCGGCATCACTGCCGCCATCGCCGGGTGCAACCGCGGCGCGAACAAGAATGCGATTCCGACCTCGTCGTGGAGGGCCGCCATGTCTTCGGGACTTTGGTCGAGCCGCACGCCCGCCGCCTCGAGAACGTCGGCCGAGCCACAGCGCGAGGAGACCGAACGGTTGCCGTGCTTGGCCACCGGCACCCCCGCCGCCGCGGCGAGCAGCGCCGCCGCGGTCGAGATGTTGATGGTCTCGGCGCCGTCCCCACCGGTGCCGCAGGTGTCGACGGCGAGCCCGGGATCGGCGATCTCGACGGCCAGCGAGCGAGCTCGCATCGCGCGCGCGGCG
>Ga0164313_10001288_pt1 | contig 22078 bp, 17 predicted proteins | sample GuaBasSedimGuay4_FD_113735 | JGI IMG/M metagenome (GOLD analysis project Ga0164313, IMG submission 113735) | Subseafloor sediment microbial communities from Guaymas Basin, Gulf of California, Mexico - Guay4, Core 4569-4, 0-3 cm | ecosystem: Environmental > Aquatic > Marine > Hydrothermal vents... | reverse complement strand
GAATTACCGTCACCGAGGTCAAAGGCTTCGGACGACAGAAGGGTCACACCGAACTTTACCGGGGGGCCGAGTATATCGTGGATTTTCTTCCCAAGATCAAAGTTGAAACGGCTGTCACAGACGACCTCGCTGAAAGGGTAGTTGAGGCAATCGTTCAATCTGCCAGTACCGGAAAGATCGGTGATGGCAAGGTCTTTGTAAGCAAACTCGAAGAAGTGGTGCGTATCCGCACCGGTGAAACCGGCGCACAGGCGATATAGAAATGGAAAATCAAATTTTTGAGCTTCAATACGCCATCGATACCTTTTATTTCCTGATATGTGGTGCACTTGTCATGTGGATGGCGGCGGGGTTTTCACTGTTGGAGTCGGGTCTTGTACGCTCCAAGAATACCGTTGAGATTCTGACCAAGAACGTCGCACTTTATGCGGTGGCTAGTATCATGTACATGGCGACAGGTTATGCACTGATGTATGGCGGTGGCTGGTTCCTGCAGGGGATCGAGGCATTTGACCTTGGCGAGGTACTAAGCAGCTCTGCGGAGAATGGTTTTGACGGGGACAGTGTGTATTCACCCGCATCAGATTTCTTCTTCCAGGTTGTATTTGTCGCGACCGCTATGTCGATAGTTTCGGGTGCGGTTGCCGAGCGTATGAAGCTGTGGACATTCCTGGTTTTCGCTATGTTTATGACCGGTTTTATATACCCCCTGGAGGGCTCCTGGACCTGGGGCAGCAAGGATGTTTTTGGACTATTCAACCTGGGTGATCTTGGTTTCAGTGATTTTGCCGGCTCCGGCATCGTGCACCTTGCAGGTGCCGCAGCAGCCCTGGCTGGAGTACTGTTGCTGGGTGCCAGAAGGGGTAAATACTCACGCGACGGAAGAACCATCGCTATCCCCGGAGCCAATTTACCGCTGGCAACTCTCGGCACATTCATTTTGTGGATGGGCTGGTTTGGTTTTAACGGTGGTTCCGTGCTCAAGCTGGCAGATGCTGCAAATGCGCACTCGGTCGCAATGGTGTTTTTAAATACCAATGCCGCCGCCGCAGCCGGGCTGGTCGGTGCATTACTGACCGCCAGGGCACTATTTGGCAAGGCTGACCTGACCATGGCATTGAACGGCGCATTGGCCGGGCTGGTAGTGATTACTGCCGAGCCGTCCACACCCACCGCGCTACAGGCATCGCTATTTGGGCTGGTGGCAGGGGTGATTGTTGTCTTCAGCATCATTGGTATGGACAAGCTGAAAATAGATGACCCGGTAGGTGCAATTTCAGTCCACGGTGTCATTGGTTTCTTCGGTTTGATGCTGGTTCCTGCCACCAACGGTGAATCCAGCTTTACCGGTCAGTTAGCCGGTGCGGCAACTATTTTCACCTGGGTATTTGGTGCCAGCCTGGTGATCTGGTTCGCGCTGAAATCCACGATGGGTATCCGTGTCAGCGAAGAAGAGGAATACGAAGGTCTGGATATCGGCGAATGCGGTATGGAAGCCTACCCGGAATTCACCTCCTCAACGTAGGGTGGTAAAAACCGTGATCAGGTTCAATTTGAAAAATTGAACCTGACCTCTTTTTTTCTGCCAGTTTATACTCCACTTGCATGCTCAATGCATACCCGAATCACTGCCCGAGCATTTGCATATTCCCAGAAATAACAGCACTTGGTTTGCTTCTATCCCTAGTATTTACTTGCCTTTGGGTGTCCGTTAATGATACATTCCAAGTTCATGTATTTGCAGTGGCCATAGATTATTTGGGGCTGAATTAAAGAGCCGTTTAAAGGCAGAAAAGAATTTTGCCGGCGCGTGCGAAAAAATCAATTTCTTTCACGGATGAAAGTAATGATGCTTGGATATATCAATAAACCTGAGTTTCCGTCACAACTCGCTAAAGTCTTCAAGCCTTTAGAGCTGACGTCTGCGCTCGCTCTTTTCTCGATTGTCTCACACCCATCAGCTATCAGCGTTCAGAACCGTGTCCATAATCAGGACCAGTGTCGACAATCAGACCCTGGCCCTGTGTGTAAGGGGAGCGTGCGTGAATAACACAAACAGCCTGGGGCTTGGACGCGCCAACGGAATGACTTTGGTCGAACTGATCATGAGTATTACCATTCTGGTGATTCTCGTAACATTAGCGGTACCGGGCATGACAGAAATTGTCCAGAACAACCGTAGTGCCACGCAGATCCATGACCTGCAAACCTCGCTAAACTACGCCCGCAGCGAGGCCGTCAAGCGTAATACCAGTATGTCCCTGTGCCACACCCATGACGGGGAAAAGTGTCACTTGGGGGACAATTGGAAACCAGGCTTGATCATTTTTGAAGACCAGAACCTCAATGGCAAGATCGACGAGGATGATACTATTTTACGTCTGTATCGTGGTCTGAGCGGAGGTAATAAACTCAAATTTTCCGCTAATAAAATCGTCTACTCCAGCGATGGTCTCGCGACCACCGGAACGTTCACATTATGCGATGCTCGCGGAGCAACCCACGCCAAAGGCCTGATTATCGGGGTAGGTGGGTTGTCGCACCTTGCCGTGGATGACGATTCGAACGGTATACCAGAAGACCATGAAGACAATGATCTGGAGTGTAAGTGATGAACACGCAGCACCGCCAAATCCTACAGGATTACCGGCAATCAGGGGTTAGCCTGCTGGAAGTTCTGATTTCTATCGTGGTTCTCACCGTTGGCCTGCTGGGTACAGCACATATGCAGACTACAGGTCTGGTCAACAATCAGCGTGCTTATCAACGCAGCCAGGCGACCTTGCTGGCATATGACATCGCAGACCGGATGCGCGCGAACAGCGCTTCAATCAATAACTACCTGACCAGTTACATGGAGCTCGAGGATGCCGAAGCGCAGGAGAATTGTAAAAGCACTGAAAGTTGCACCTCCGCCAATATGGCAGAAAACGATCTTTTTGAGTGGAATGTTGCATTGGCAACGGACCTGCGAGGCGTCAATGGTCTCATTACTTTGAGTGGTGAGACCTATATGATCAGCATAGCCTGGGATGATAACAATGACGGCGCCACGGACGACACAGACCCAAATTTTCAGGTGAGCTTTAAGCTATGATTCAATACACAAGACAAAGACAGGCTGGCCTGACCCTGGTGGAGCTGATGGTGTCCCTGGTGCTTGGCCTATTTATCACCACGGCCGTTGTTCAGTTGTTTTCTGGTTCAAAACGAAGCTATAACATCAACGAAGCTATGGCAAGAGTGCAGGAGAACGGCAGGTTCGCCATGTCATTTCTGTTGTATGACGCGCGAATGGCGGACTACAGCGTGGATCCGGGGTCGATACGTGAACCTGATCCAGACGCAGTCATAGGCGAGAATGATTCCGGCTTGAACCAATCAGACACTGTCTCAATGGTATACGATGAGATCGAAGGCGGCATTACAGTTGAAAAAACATATTCTTACTCCATCCTGACCAGTAAGAGCGGTCGTCCTTCCCTGTTCCGGAGTGTTGATGGCGGAGACGCTGTGGAAGTAGCGGAAGGCATTGAAAACCTGCAGATCCTGTACGGCGAAGATACAGATGACGATTACATTCCCGATCACTATGTTGATTGGACAAGCGTTGTTGACCGCACAAAGGTGGTTGCCCTCAGGATTACGGTAACCGTCCAAACACTAACTGACAATGTGGCCTCAGCAGGCGGCAGGCTCACCAAAAACTTTTCATCGGCAGTCGTATTGCGTAACAGGTTACCTTGATATGAAAGCGACACAAAAGATGCCGGGAGCTGAGCGACAGTCAGGTATTGCACTGATCATGATCCTGATCATTCTTTTGTTGCTCGTTCTCATCATGCTTACTTCGATGAGCACCACATTACTGGAAGAGCAAATGGCGGGCAATCTGAGGCAAAAGAATATCGCATTCCAGGCCGCAGAGAGCGCCTTGCGCGAAGCTGAGCAAGCGATAGAGTTTCCAGACGTACTGATAGACTGGGATGGTGATGGAGCCGTCGATGTGAGCCCTTTCCATCCCCTTAAATTCAGCAATGGACCTTTCCAGGCTGCGACAGATCCAATTTGCTCGAATGGTCTTTGCGGTGGCGATGAGCAGTCTGAAGAGATTTTTACTCTGAGCGATGCCGAAATTCGAACAGCCTCAACGGGCATCCCGAATATTTACAGGGAACCGCAATATATCATCGAAATGATTACGCGTAACCCTTATGAAATCCCGGATTTCGGCGACTCGGGAAGAGCCTACGCCGTTTTTCGAATTACGACGCGAGCATGGGGGGAGGATCCCAACAGTTTCGTGGTTTTGCAATCAATGTATAAGTCACACTCGTTGTCATTTTCCTTCTAGATGAATATCAATGAAATGAAAAACAGGAGAGGAAAACGGTCATGAGGAAGGCCTACAGTCTTATCCCGTTGATGGGCGGGTTGTTCTTGCTTTTTTCCAGCACTGCGATGGCAGCCAATATGTTCACGCCCGATTCGCAGCCGACAGGCTGGTTGTCACCGCCAGATCTCAGTGTTTCCGATGTGTCATCGGGTAATGAAACGTTCTACCGCCTGGCCTTTTTCAAAGATACCTGGTCGGGGAACGTATTTGCTCATAATGTCAGCAACATGGGGGTTATTAATGGTTTGAATGGCCCTTGGCTACAATCCGCTGCCGAACTACTGGAAAGTACAGATTTCAATACCGGCCGGAAAATCGCCACCCTGGGTGCACCATTACGCTGGTCTTCCCTGACCGCCGCTGAGAAGAGCGCGCTCGGTTCAGAGAGTGTATTGAACTATGTTCGCGGTGAACGGGTCAATGAAGAGCCAAACGGACTTTCCTTGCGCAAGCGCGAGCACGTACTTGGCGACATACTACATTCGAATATCGTCTACTGGGACAATGGTACCCACCAGACCGTATTTGTTGGTGCCAATGACGGTATGCTGCACGCTTTTGATGCCGACACCGGCCAGGAGAGGTTTGCGTATGTGCCTTCCATGGTGATATCGAGACTTGCCAAGCTCTCAAAAATTCCCTACGTTCACACCCATTTTGTAGATGGGCCAATCCGCATCGCAAATTTTAATATGTCAGGCGCTCAGAAAACCATACTTGCTGGTGGCCTGGGGGCCGGTGGCAAGGGGCTGTTCGCACTTGACGTGACATCACACACCGCCAGCAGTGAGATTGAAGCAGCCAGTAAAATCATGTGGGAGATCGAAGCGACAGGGTCGTTTAGCAACCTGGGTTATGTTTATGGGGCGCCCCGGTTCGGAAGCCTGGCAGATGGTACACACATCGTTATTTTTGCAAACGGCTACATGAGCAGTAACGGAAAAGCCGTCCTGTTTGTGATCAATGCCAATACGGGAGCCCTGATCAGCGCTATCGATACGGGTACTGGTTCAGGTGGGGCCCCAAACGGCCTGTCATCCCCGGCGCTATTTGACAAGGAAAGTGATGGCGTAGTCGATTACGCCTATGCAGGTGATCTTGACGGCAATTTGTGGAAATTTGACTTGGCAAATGGCACGGTGAGCAAGCTGTTCACCACCTCTCCCGTACAAGCGATCACTTCGCCACCTGTGGTTCAGCCGCACCCGTTGGGTGGTGTGATGGTTACATTCGCCACAGGGCAAATTCTCAGTTCCGGCGACAAGAATGACACCAGCACCCATTACGCCTATGGTGTCTGGGATGGTGCACCGGGCGGCAACAGCCAGATGCTGAGCCAGGTACTGACAACAACTTCATTCGGAAGCATTGGTGTCCGTACGGTTTCTGGAAATATACCAGATTGGACGACACACAAGGGATGGAAAGTTGCCCTGTATCCCGGGGAGCGGGTCGTGGGTGAAGCACCTTTCTACAACGCCGGTCGATATTATTTCCTGAGCACGAACCCGACCGTAGTTGGTGGTGAAAACTGGATCAATGAATTGGTATTTCATTCAGGTGGTGCTCCAGCCGGGCCCATATTCGATCTGAACGAGGACGGTTCGATGAGCGATTCGGATCTTGCCAGCAACAGTAGAATCCCCGTTTCCAAGTACCTCGGTGCGGGTATTTTTTCACAGCCACGCCTGGTACAAGGCGAGGATCAGACCTCTACCCTATATGTATTTCACCCTGATTTACCGATCGAAGACGGCATCCCGACACCGCCGCCTGATCCTGGTGTATCAGCGGGACACTTCGATTTTGATGTCTACTATTATGGGGACACGGCGACAGAACTGTTAACGTTGCCAACCGAGACGAGCGAATCCCTGCTTATCTGCAAGAAATCCAAAGATGTTGCAAAGGACCTGGACAAGGAAGCAAAAGTTTGTAAAGACAATGCCAGTACAGGTTACACCTGGTTAACCGACTACATCACGGGTTCCGTATGTAAAGACAATAGGGACCCAAAGAAAGTTGAGAACTGGCAAAACCTTACCTGTAATACGACCTATGAAAAATTGGTGACCTCGGCTGACTACCTGAAGGTAAAGCATGTCCACGAGTACGATGATAAGTACGATGTAACCGGCGTGAACATGCTCAATGCAAGTCTGACTGATTTTAACCTTGTCAATGCTCTGCAAGATGATACCACCGAGTTCAAGGTCCTGGTGATGAACCAGTATCTGAACCCTGCCGTATTCCTGTCAGTGGGTGGGTCATCCTATGAGAGCGTAAAAACCTACGGTAACCTTGCGAGCGAAACGAACGCCCGGGACCTGATAGCCGGGCTCCCAAGATATACACGGACATCAATCGATACCCTGATTTATAACCTGCCCCTCGATGCATTTAAGAACAAAGACTGGTGGAACGACGGTGGAACGAGTCGCGCCGGCTTGATTCCTACACAGACCGGTTGCGTCAACAAGGTGAACTCCGAGGGTGTTGTGGATTCACCTGGCAAGAACGGTGAACGATTCAACGGCGCCATCACGTTCCAGTTGATCAAGTCTGACACGCCATATGGCCACGTAGAACTCAATGGACCGGATGCCACATACGGTTGGCGGGTCAAGCAGGAGCACTTCAAGAGCCACGTGCTGGCAGAGTACACCTCTTTCTGGCACCACCCGAACAAAAAGTGCTACGACGACGCGGACTGGGTTCCCGATCCACCGGAGGATTTTGACTCCGGTGACAAGACGGAAGAACGGGCGCCGGGTTCTGCGGACCCTCGTGATGGTGCATTTGGTGCCGGCCTGGTGGTAGTCAGTATTAATGTTACGGTTAGTGATGATGGTCTGGTAACAACTACCATAACAACCTATAGTGACAATTCGGCTTACACCAAGGTTGAAACTCAAAACGATGATGGTACGACTACGATTTACCAACAATTCAGGGATGGAACAGAAGAAACTATTATTTCCTATAGCGGTCGTGGTGGTAAGGCGGGTTATATAGACCCGAATACCGGATCTCCAATTGAGCGTACAGCCGTTGAACAGACCGGTCGCATGTCATGGCGTGATATACGCCGGTGACGCGTTGGCAATAGAGAGACCTTATGCGGAGAACTGAAGGCTTCACGTTGGTCGAACTCATGATCGTCGTCAGCATTGCTGCGATCCTCTTGGGTCTTGCGATATCCAGTTATTCGGATAGTCTCATGAGAGGCCGGCGAGCGGATGCTCAGTCAATCATGATCGAATTTGCAGGCGAGGCCGCCCGTACTTTAACTGAAACAAGCAGCTACGCCAGCCTGGCCTTGCCGGATAATACGGACTATTACACGCTCTCTTTTCCGAGTGATCCGACGGCCACCGGCTACACCTTACTGGCAACACCCAAGAGCGCACAGCTGAAAGACAAGTGCGGTAGTATGGCCCTGACAAGCACCGGGAAGAAAACCAGTACCGGTGCTGGTCCCAGCTGTTGGAAATAACGAATACGACTCCTTTTACCCTACGGCGTTTTATGCTCCGTCATGTATGGCAGATCAGGCAAGGACTCTTCTTTTATCCCACCAAGAAAGGCGCGTGCCGCCAGTGATAAATGTTTACCGCGTCGTTCTACGATCCCATAGGAACGTTTGGGGAAATACCGGCTCATGTTTCTCACCACCAACGGGTCTTTATTACGAAGACAGATGCCGGTGGTGATTGAAATACCAAAATCAAGCTCAACGTAACGTTTGATCACTTCCCAGCCACCCACTTCCAGCACAGCGGTGAAGGGGATTCCGTGTTGCTGAAATATCCGGTCCACCATGCGCCAGGTCGTTAACCTGCGGGGTGGCAGAATCAGGCCATAGGGTGCAATATCTTTAAGCTGGATATGCTTTTTTTCTGCCAGCTTATGACCCAATGGCATGATCAATGCAGGGTCAAAGGTGTACATCGGTTCATAAACAATGTCACTGGGAACATCCAGCATCGAACCGATGGCAAAATCAACCTCATCCTCACGAATCATTGTAAGGCCATCGCGGCCTGTGACATTACGGAGCTCCACGGTTATTTTCGGGTACTGTGTGTGAAAATGGGAGACCAGCGAAGGCAGGATGTACATGATGGTCGATTCGCCTGCGGCGATAACTACTTTGCCAGAATCAAGATTTCCCCTGACCTCTTTATCAAATCGCTCACACAGGCCATCCATACCCTCCACCAGGGGTCTCGCCATATCGAGCAATTTTCTCCCATCCGGTGTTAACTGAATACGTGGACCGCGGCGCTCGAACAGGATGGTCTCCATTTCCTGCTCCAGAGCTTTGATTTGCAGGCTGATGGCAGACTGGCTGAGGAACAACTCATCTGCGGCATCAGTCATCTTTCCGGTACGTGCTACTGAACAAAACGCCCTGAGTTGTTTTAGCGTATTACCTTTGTAGTATTTTATCGATTTGTGTTTCAATTCAATGCTATAGATTATTAAAAAAACTAATAATAGGTATTGAAACATTTATATTGTCAAAGATAAAGCTTTGTAGGTATTCTTGGTTAATGTATTCGCTAAATTAGGACGCTATCGCGATGAATTTGTCAGCATCTAACCTTGAACTGGAACTAACCCAACCCCTGGTTGGCACAGATGAGAGCATTCTCACGCCGGCGGCGATGAGCTTTCTCGCTGAATTGGCCCAAAAATTCACACCGGAATTAACCCAATTGCTGGCGGCGCGCAAACAACGTCAGCTTGAGTTTGACCAGGGAGCAGTCCCCGGTTTTGATCCGGACACCGGCGATATTCGTGAAGGTGGTTGGCAGGTGGCACCCATCCCCGCAGAAGTGGCAGACCGGCGTACCGAAATTACCGGTCCCGTTACCCGCAAGATGGTTATCAATGCGCTGAATTCCGGCGCACAGGTTTACATGGCAGATTTTGAAGATTCCACCGCACCCACCTGGTCAAATGTTATTGACGGGCAGATCAATCTCCGTGATGCGATCCGCCGGCAAATCGACTTCAGTACACCGGAAGGTAAAAGCTACGCGTTAAACGAGAAGACCGCAATATTGATGGTCCGTCCGCGTGGTTTACATTTGCCTGAACGTCATCTTCGATTGGAGGGGAAACCGCTGCATGGTGCGCTGGTAGATTTTGGTTTGTACCTGTTTCACAACCATGAAGAATTGTCTGCGCGTGGCAGTCGGCCGTATTTTTATCTGCCAAAACTTCAGCACTATAGCGAGGCTGCCTGGTGGGAGAAGGTGATTGCATGGACTGAACAGCGCCTGGGCCTCATACATGGAACGGTGCGTGTAACATTGTTGATCGAAACCCTGCCGGCCGTATTCCAGATGCACGAAATCCTGCATGCCTTACGGGACAGGATCCTGGGTTTGAATTGTGGTCGTTGGGATTATATTTTCAGTTACATTAAAACTTTCCGTAACCATCCGGACCGGGTATTGCCAGACCGTGACCAGGTGGGCATGACCGTGCCATTTTTGGCCAGCTATTCAAAACTGCTGATTCAGACCTGCCATGCACATGGCGCATTTGCCATGGGTGGCATGGCGGCACAGATCCCGATTCGCGGTGATGATGATGCCAATGGGGTCGCGATGGAAAAGGTCCGCGTTGACAAGGAGCGCGAAGCAGGTAACGGCCACGATGGCACCTGGGTTGCACACCCGGGGCTGGAGCCACTTTCAAGGGCAGAATTTGACAAGGTGCTCGTGGGACCTAATCAGATTGACCGGAAACTGGTAGATTTCAAAGTGAATGCCGATGACCTGATTGCGCCTAGCGAAGGCACCATTACCGAGGCCGGTGTGCGCAAGAATATTCGTGTTGCGGCCCAATACCTGTCAGCCTGGTTGTCTGGCAACGGCTGTGTTCCGATTGACAACCTGATGGAAGACGCCGCGACCGCCGAGATCGGCAGAACCCAGCTTTGGCAATGGGTGAAACAGGGTGCACAACTGGATGACGGTCGGCACATTACACAGGATTGGCTGGATGGTGTGTTCGGGGAAGTAAAAGAGCTTCTGCTGTCCTCTGCACCGGAAGGTACAAAACAGGCCATCACCGGGGCTATGGATCTGTTACAGCAAATGACTCACAACCCGGAGCTGGATGAGTTCCTGACATTGCCAGCTTATGATCAACTTGACGATTAACACTTGATTTCACATATATTTCAATAGGAAAGAGGATTGACCATGTCAAAATATTCTGACGACATCGCTTCATTAGAAGGTGTATGTAAAGCTGCAGGCAGCTCCTGGGATGCCATTAACCCTGAATCCGTCGCCCGTATGCGGACCCAGAACAGGTTCAAGACCGGTCTGGAAATTGCCCAGTACACGGCCGACATCATGCGCCGCGATATGGCGGAATACGATGCTGATTCCTCTCAATTTACCCAGTCACTGGGCTGTTGGCATGGTTTCATAGGTCAGCAGAAAATGATCTCCATCAAAAAGCACTTTGGTACCAACAAAAAGAAGTATTTGTACCTGTCCGGCTGGATGGTGGCCGCACTGCGGTCTGAGTTCGGTCCTTTGCCCGATCAGTCCATGCATGAAAAGACCACGGTTTCCGCACTGATCGAAGAGCTATACACTTTTCTCAGACAGGCGGATTCGCGTGAGCTCAATGGCCTGTTCCGCGAGTTGGATGCAGCCAGGGCAACCGGTGACGCAATAAAGGAAGCCGGGATCAAACAGAAAATCGATAATTTTGAGACACATGTAGTGCCCATTATTGCCGACATTGATGCAGGCTTTGGCAACGCAGAAGCGACCTATTTGCTGGCCAAACAAATGATTGAAGCCGGTGCCTGCTGTATCCAGATCGAAAACCAGGTGTCTGATGAAAAACAATGTGGTCATCAGGACGGTAAAGTCACTGTGCCGCATTCTGATTTCCTGGCCAAGATCAATGCGGTCCGTTATGCCTTCCTGGAGCTGGGTATTGATAATGGCATCATTGTCGCGCGCACCGACTCACTCGGTGCAGGGCTCACCAAGCAAATCGCAGTAACCCATGAGCCGGGCGACCTGGGTGACCAGTACAACTCATTCCTCGACTGTGAGGAAATCACGCCGGAAGAGATGAACAATGGTGACGTTGTTCTGAATCGGAATGGCCACCTGCTGCGGCCCAGACGACTGGAGTCCAACCTGTTTCAGTTCCGTGCCGGGACCGGCGCGGATCGTTGTGTTCTCGATTGCATCACATCCCTGCAAAATGGCGCCGACATGATCTGGATCGAGACTGAAAAGCCCCACATCGGTCAAATCGGTGCCATGGTCGACCGCGTTCGCGAGGTGATACCCAATGCCAAGCTGGTGTATAACAACAGCCCGTCTTTCAACTGGACACTAAACTTCCGTCAACAGACATATGATACCTGGGTAGAGGAAGGCAAAGATGTGTCTGCCTACGACCGCGACCACCTGATGAGCGTGGACTATGATGACAGCGAGTTGGGCAAGGCCGCGGATGACCATATCCAGACATTCCAGACCGATGCCGCCCGAGATGCCGGTATCTTCCATCACCTGATTACATTACCCACTTACCACACCGCAGCCCTTTCTACCGATACCCTGTCGAAAGAGTACTTCGGTGAACTGGGCATGCTGGGTTATGTGCTGCACGTGCAACGTGAGGAAATCCGCAAGGGTATCGCCTGTGTGAAACACCAGATCATGTCGGGTTCCAACATCGGTGATGACCACAAGGAGTACTTTGCCGGTGACGCTGCACTTAAAGCTGGCGGCAAAGACAACACGATGAACCAGTTTGGCTGAATCTTTGCTTGAATGGTTGTTTGAAAAGGGTGGGCTTATGCCTGCCCTTTTTTGTGGTGTGCTATGGTAGTTCGGGTCCAAATTCATTTGAGGCCCTTAGACCGGTGATACGTCAGTCACTTTTTGCAGCAATTATTGTATGTTCAATCCTGTTATTGGCAATAGTTGTTAGTGGCGCATTTCTTAGTGGGCGGGGGAATTGGATTCAGGGTGCCGTCGTTATAGCCGCCATTGGTCTATCAATCTGTTCCTGGTTGATGGCACGCGGATCAAAATTCACTTTCAAAAATATACTTGTTGGTTATTTAATTGCCCTCTCATTCGCGTACCTGGTGATCGGTTACTTCAGTGGGTCGTGGTCAGCTAATTCCGTAAATCGTGACTGGTTACTGGCTATATTTCTTGGCACCGGGATTCCGTGGTTTCTCGGCTATATTGCCGGCAGCAAACTATCAAAACAGGGAAAAAACCTTGATCTATCTTAAAAACAAAAAAACCGCCCAGACTGTAATTTTCCACCGTATATTGTTTACCTGTGCACTGCTGACGATATTCGTCGCATGGCCCGTAAGTGCATTTAAACCAACAGCGGAATATGGGCATTACGGAATCGTTCGTGATGCGGTAACCCCGATAACCTGGAAGACATCAGTAGGAACAACCATAAAGTTTTCAGAAAGAGCGATTCTGGAAATGCGCGATTCAACGGGCGGTGTCGATGAGTTTTTCAGTAGTCGCGGTGAGATTACAACACCTGCGGCTCATTGTGATGATGAATTGTTACCAGAGTGCACCCTTCGCATGAAGACAATTCGCGATAATGTAATCAAAATTCTGAACAGCCAAAAAAATGGTACCCGGGCGCGGGCGGAAGTCGGTCGGGCTTTACACACACTGCAGGATTTTTATTCTCACAGTAACTGGGTCAATATTTCCGGAAACCCATTGTTCGACTCAAAACTGGGTCGGGGTTCCGAAGCCCGCTTGCCACTGTCAACTCAAACATGCATTGATAATTTTTGGGATGGCACATTAACCGGTGCGGGGCTGACCTCTTTGACCTCTGGTCATTTTTCATCCTTGGGTCTTGAGCCCCCAAACAACAAATGTACTCACGGCATTGCTCCTGGTGCAGGTATTCACAAAGACGCACCTGGCCGTACCTCCCACGTCGCTGCCCGTGCAGCAGCCGTTGCAGGAACCCGGGACTTCATAAACCAGATTTTGAATAACATAAAAGGTGATGATGCTGCGCTAAGAGCATTTATGGATGTACGCCCGCCTGTCGGTTTTGTCATAGATGATACCGGTAGCATGGGGCCAACAATTCGTGGCGTTCAATCAGCTATCGCTTCCCTGGTACAGTCTCTGGAGGCTGCTGATTCAGCACCGGACCAATATGTTCTTGTAACTTTCGGTGATCCTGAGGTCGGTTCCGCTTTTGTAACTTCCGACGGTAGTCAGATAGTCAACCAGGTAAACAACATCTCTCCGAGAGGTGGTGGTGATTGCCCGGAATTTGCAATGGCCGGTTTATTGACGGCCATTAATGCCATTGGCCCCGATGGCACACTGTATCTTTTTACCGATGCTTCAGCCAAAGATGGCGGCTCTTCGAGAAATGTAGTTGCCGCTGCCAATCGTAAGAATGTTTCGGTCTGGGTGCAGCAAAGTGGAACATGCCCTGACTCAACCAGGGTGGGATATGACCAGGATGATGGATCTGTCGGCGAACAGCACACCCTGGCCAAAGCTGTAAAAAAGGGAAGTTATCGCGCAAACAAGGTAGAGAAAATAGGTGGACACAAAACTTTGGTCGTCACTGATCCTTACAGTATCGTCACACAAAATACCGGCGGTCAGCATTTATTGAGTGAAAACACCGAACAGGCAGCAGAGGACTTTTTCAAAGTTGTTGAGCCTTCCGCCAGTGGTTCACTCGAACCTGTCCTGCTGGCCAATGGCCTGCTTCCTGCCGGAACCAAAACATTCAGTTTTCCTGTGGATAATACGCTGGATACACTGTTGGTCAGCGTGAATTTCGCAGTTCCGGGTAGCGTGACACTTTTACGCCCGGCTGGTAGCCCGGTTGCCAATGCCGACCCCGATGCAACCATTACGAATCTGACCTCAGGACAAATTATTAACGTCGCTAACCCGGCAGTTGGCGGGTGGAGATTACAAGTCAACAGTACCGAAGGCACTGAGTATGCCGTAAACATCAGTGGCAAAACTGATCTTGCGCTGACACGATTTGCGTTTGTAGAAGAAAGGGGTCGCGATGCGCATACCGGGTTGTTCCCCATCAATGGAAACCCGGTAGCAGGTCAGAAGCAAACCATTCTGGCCAGTGTTCAAGGCACTTATAATACGATCACTTTCAAGACGGTTTCACTCGACAACACTTTCATCAAGAACATACCTCTCACCAAGGGTGGTGATGAAGTTGCAGACGATGATTTTTCCGGAACATACACGCCAGGAAGTGACCCGGTTCGTGTGCTTATTCGTGGCCAGAATGGCTCAGCCCAAACCTATCAGCGTGTCTTGCAAAAATCATTTTCCGGACAGGCTGTCGAAGTCAAAGTGTTGCAGGATCTGATTGCTACAGAAGTAGTATCACTCAAACAGTTCACGGCTCACTTCAGGGTTGCCAATCACGGGCCGGATTCGACGTTTGATTTTACCAGTGACAATAACATTGGTGCGGAGATGATGATTACTCCGCCGTCTGCAGAAATTAAATCTGGCACTTTTGTAGATGTAATGTTGACTGCTGACCTGAACCTGGTATTAGAGGAGTTTGCCAGCATCTCCCTGTTGGCAAGTAGTGCTGACTCGAGTAATTCTGCAGTACTTTTCAGGCCGGTCAAACCGTTCCAGCTTCCAGTTTTTCCCAAGACAGGGGTATTTCCTGAATATCTTAAGGTTACTGATGGCGCGACATCAGGCTGGTCACTGGATTCATCCATGTCCTTTGAAGGGCCAACCAGTATCAAATCTGATGATATCGGAGACGGCGAGTTTGCCTCAATTGAAGTTGTAACCAATTTTAGTGGTGGGCCATTTTTCTTCGCACGAAAAGTTTCCAGCGAGAATGGTTTCGATTTCTTTAATTTCTATGTAGACGAAGAATTAAAGCAATCCTGGACAGGCGAACTGGACTGGGAGCTCTTTGTAATTGACATTCCGGCAGGCGAGCATAAATTGAGATGGTCCTATGTCAAAGATGGCAGTGTTAGCAAAGGCGAAGATGCAGCGTGGATAGATGCCATGAAAATTAACGCGAGTGGTTCCGGCTTACTGTCTTCCCCCACCGGCATCATTGCCACGGATGGTATGTTTTCAGATCGCGTACGGATCACTTTTAGTACTGTTGCGGAAGCAACGGTCTACCGGGTATACAGGTGTTTAAACGCAGGTGAGACGTGCGGTTCGCCGATTGGGTTCCCGACTACCGGCACCTTTGATGATACAAAGGGCAATCCTGGTACGGTTTATCATTACCGGGTACGCGCCTGCAACGCGACCACCTGCAGTTCTTTCAGTGCGGCCAATACCGGTTTTTTCAGTACTGCTCCCGCCAGGCCAACCGGTATCATGGCCACTGATGGCACTTTCTCAGATCGTGTTCGTGTGACCTTCAATACAGTTGCGGGGGCAACGGTTTACCGGGTATTCCGTTGCCAGACTACAGGACAGACATGTGGCTCGCCGATAGGATTTCCGAAGTCCGGCACATTTGATGACCTCAAGGGTATTCCCGGTACGGTCTATTATTATCGGGTGCGTGCCTGTACCGCATCTACCTGTGGCAAGTTCAGCGTTGCAAACACCGGTTTTTCCAAAGTTGGCCTGGCCAAACCAACCGGAGTAAGGGCTTCCGATGGCACCTACGCACGTCGTGTTCGGGTGACATGGAATAGGGTGGCAGAAGCAACGGTATATCGTGTGTTCCGTTGTTCGGACACCGGATCGAATTGTGGATTACCTGTCGGTTTCCCGAGTCACCCTGTATTTGATGATATCAACGGTGTTTCCGGCGTCAGATATTACTATCGTGTGCGTGCCTGCACTGCAACGGGTTGTAGTAAGTTCAGCTCGGCGAATGCAGGTCACCGTGGCACTATTCCATCAACTAATGCTGATACCGAAAAACACGGTTCCGCACCATCAATTGAAGCAGTTTACCGAAATGGTGATGTATCGATCCCTGTACTCAGTGGCCAGTTTGGCCGGTGGTTATTGATCATGATGATACTTGGTATTGGATTGTTACTAATAAGGGGAGGGCATAAGCGGTTTCGCAAGCCGACCAGGTAAAATATGCATTATCAAGCTCTCTGAGCTTCTGTAGCGATCCGGGCGCGCCTATATCTGATATGTCGTTTTGGTTCAGGTTGAGTACCTGCAACGCATGATTTGCTTGCAGCCAACTACGTGGAAGGTTTTGTGAAAAACAGATCCTATTGAACTTGTTGGGGGAGTATCATTTGGGTATTGCTTCAAACAAACAATATATGGATATCATTGAATTTTCTTTTTGCGATGACACCAGGTAACGTAAAAAAAAATGTCCCTCCCAAGAAACAGCTTTTTTATAAGTTTGTTTCACTCTTAACAGTTTTGATAGGCTACTTTGCTTACCTGAGTCTCCAGTATGACGTAATGACCGGCGGCATAGCATCCGTACTCACCTGGTCCTTTTTTGTACTCTGCACACCAATTGCAGATGCTGGTTTTTTGTTGGACTTCCCTCTTAGATTGATTTTTGGTATCAGGATGTTGATTTCAGAGCTCGCTGTCTGGGCAATCGCAATCTCGATAAATGTTGTGTCCTTGTTTTATTTTGTCGAATACTATCAAACAACCAAGTTGACAATACTCCTTCATAGGATTCTCACTACACCATATCCATATTGGGGTTTGATTTTATTATCAGCAGCGGGCACGTTTCTCTCCATTCGATTTGCTGATGAAATCATGGATGTCATCCATCACAGAGACAGAGAATTTTTTCACCGCCACGGCTTTAAGTATGAGGTGGTCATAATAATATTTTTTATGCTCATTCTTGCCGGGTACTACGAGCTTATAGCCTCACTTGGAATTGAATCCAGTCTCTAAGGAATGTCAGCAGGCAGTTCTTCCTTGTCACTTGTTATCGGCATCAGTCGTTCCAGAATGTTGGCATGAACAGAACCAGTACCGTGTATATTTCAAGGCGCCCCAACAGCATGGTAAAACTTAAAATAATTTTAGCCGGATCGTTCAATGCAGCATAATGGGGGCCGGCTTCGCCCAGACCAGGCCCCATGTTGCTGATACAGGCGACGACGGCAGAATAAGACGTCACCATATCAAGCCCGGTCGCAGCCAGCAGCATGGTCATAACAGCAAAACTGGCTATAAAGAGAAAGAAAAACCCCCAGACAGCACTCATTACCTGCGGTGAAGCAGTGTGCTTGTCATATTTGATCGGAATCACGGCGTGAGGGTGAATCAGGAGACGTATTTCACGCAGTGCCTGGTGATGTAAAAAGATGATCCGTATGATTTTCATTCCTCCGGCTGTGCTCCCGCCACAACCACCGATAAAAGCTATAAAGATAAGTAAAAGTGGAACAAAACTTCCCCAGTTGTAAAAAGGGTCTGTGGTAAAACCTGTCGTTGACATGACTGATACTACGTGGAATGCACCATGGCGAAATGAAGCCCAGACGCTGTCGAAAGTGTTTGTAACATAGAGCGCAATGGTCACCAGCGAGATAAACACTGCCAACAGAAACATATAAACCCTGAGTTCCTGATCCTTGAAATATGCCTGCGTACTCGCCTTGTGCCAGGCAACATAGTGCATAGTGAAACTTATACCAACGATTGCTAACCGTGCTGAATAGTACGGGCTCAACGAGTATGTCCTTTAAGCTTGTATGGGAGTCATTTCTTTATTTTTTGCAACACGATAGACGCCAGGTAAATGCAACAGGCCGCCAGCCACCTGGCTCCGCCCGGCAAACGATGGTTAGAAGGAATCTCCGATCTTTTGGTGGCGTACAGGTTTTGAAACACGATGTTCCCGTGATCTATCTGCATCCGGGGATAATGTATTCTGTGGAGTTCACGAAGAACCAGTTGATCGTCGTTGTACATATAGTCGCCGTGATGCAACCGGCATTGAGGTAACAAAACGGGTGCTCGTAGGTAGCCTCTTCGAACCCCTCGATCCGGGACAGAAATTGCACCTCTGACCCGGTGATATTGCGTGTGGTCTTTACCCGCGTTACGGTGTTGAACCGTTGCTAGATATCTTACGGTGTTTCAAACCTGCATGACAAGGTCAGGAGATAATCGGATGGTATTGCATCATATCAAACATCTAACTGAACCCCGGAAGGCCACGTTCAGCTTTTATGCACTTGTGTTCCCCGGTTAATGCTCTAAAAACTGGGATATACTTCTAAATCTATCAGAGGAAAAGAGCGAGTTAGTTTTGTCAGATGATCACGCATTGCTGGCTCGCTTTAGGACGGGAGAAATCACCCCATGAAGGTTTTCAAACCTGAAATCGTTATAGATGGCGACGAGGTGTGCGTCTCGGCGCGTGTCGAGGTGAATTCTGCGAAAATCGAACTGCCGGGCGAGCTCTGGTTCAGGTTTCCGCGAAGCTGTATTGACCATGTGACCGATCATCTCAATGGGTTTGCTGTTGCCATGCTGCCGCTGGCCATGACCCTTGGAGAAGACCTTCACCTGGAGGGGGTTCTGTCTCCTCGTTTGCTCAAGGGGATGCTGGAGTATCAACGCATCCAATGTGCATGGAAACCCACGTTCTTCAAGCCTGTCAATATTACTTATAATCAATTACAAGTTTCTGAAGCTGACCCTTTGGGATCTGTCGTTGGATGCTCATTCTCAGGCGGGGTCGACTCCTCCTATACCCTGTGGCGTCATCTTCCTGAGAACGAACCAATCCACGAGTACAGAATTTCACACTGTTTGATGATTAATGGATTCGACGCTGATTCCGATATCGAGAACAAGGGGCACTTTCCGGAGATACAAAGATCGATCGAGCCGATGATGGCGAGTCACGATCTTGAATTGATCGTGTGCCAGACAAACTACATGTCCTTCAGCGATCCTAATATACTCAAACAGACCTTTGGCGCCATGGTCACCGTCCCGGCGCTCGTTCTGGGACGTCTTTTTTCGGGTTTCTTTGTACCGGCTTCGTACCGGTTTGATGAATTCTTTCGCGATGGTTCACATCTGATGCTCGATCACCTTATCAGTACTGAATCCATGCAGACAATCCACGATTCTTCACACATGAGCCGCCCTGAGAAAACAGCAGCTGTGTCGAACTGGAAGGCGACATACCCGATGCTTCGGGTGTGCTTTAACAAAACCGGATACCAGCAAGACACTGCTTCGGTCGTGAACTGTGGCAGGTGTGAAAAATGCATCAGGACCATGAAGACCCTGGAGATATTGGGAAAACTCGAGAAATACACAACTTTCACCAGAACACCGGGTCGCGTCAATGTATGGACGTGCTATTACGAATCCAGGGGGGCTCGAATCCACGCTCGGGAGATCATGTCATTGGCATGGCAGGCCGGCAGGTGGGGAATCTGGCTCGACTACTGTATTGCGATCGTCGTGAGTTCCATAACCAGGATACCCAGGGAACTTCTTCAGCGCATCCATCTCTTGCTGGAGGAACGATCAGAGTTCTACGCCGTGAATATTCGCCGGTTGTTACCGCGTCTGAGGAGGAGGGCCCGCTGGATCAGGTAGACAACCAGGCATGTTCATCTATTGCAGCCCACCAGGGAACCTGCTCCAGATCAGCGGTGAAACGCGGGATCGCATCCACTCCGGCCCCGCTAACCTTCGATATGTAACCCCGCCACTGGATGATGCCGGTGGAAAAGGTGGACAGGCTGGTTCCTACGAACCTCCATCCGAGACAGCAGGCCAACATGTCCAGCACCCCCGATAAACTGGCATCTTCACTATGCTGTGTCGCCCAGCAGACCGGTTCCCAGCCCTGTTGGCGACAGGCTTCCAAAAGCTTTTCATCATAGGCGTCACTCACGATCAACAATTTATCCGCAGCATCGGCACCATGTCTGCGCAGCGCCTCGATAATTTCCGGGATGGAAAGGTAGCGCATGGCTTCTTGCTGAAAATCACCACGCCTCACATGGGCGGCCAGGTATCCGCCGGGTGTCAGCTCATGCTGCTCCAGCAAGCTGGTTGTTTTGTCGAGCAAGTCCGCGCGAAGCCGAAAGGCCTGGTGTATCAGCGCGTAGTCCCTGGTATCGCTCCCCAGTACACTTGTGAAACTGCCAAACATGCGCGTTGTCTTGGGGAAATACCAGCTTTCACGATCCTGCTGTTGAATATACCCTTCCTTTTTCAGTCTCACCGTGTTGATGGCAGCCAGGTGAGCCGGGACTTCCCACTCATCCTCCATCCGGGTGTCGCTGGGCAGCACAGGCACCGCTGCTCTAAAGGCTGTCTCATCGAAAAAATCAAATAGATGTGTGTGATCTCCGGGTACCAGGTACCATGAATCGGGTGGGGGAAGAACCAGCGCACGTTTGAAGCGTGCGGCCAGGCACACCATCACCTCTGCCTGCATACGGATGTTGTTCCAGCCCCCCCTGTCCCACTCAAAGCGGATGATTCGGTTTGGGCGATATGCGGGCCGGGGACTGGCAACCATTGAGTTGCCGAGTCCCTGTTGCAACCAGTCGCGTCCCTGGTCCAGGTCGGCGGCAAGAGGCTTTTCAATATTTAATAGCGTGGCGCGAAGTGGATTGGTTCTACGGCCCTGTTGCCTTCCATGTCGAAAGTAGTGCAAGAGTGGGTTGAGCCCGGAGCTGATCACTGATGGATTCTGGTCAAGGTAGTATCCGGTATCGAAAAAAGGGCCGGGATTAAGCCGTTTCTGTGCACCATGGCGAAGATAGTGAGCCAGTGGGTTCTGCCGGGGTGGGACAACATTTTCATGGCTGTCCAAATAAAATTCAGTATCGAAAAGTGAATTGGGATTCTTGCGGTCAGCCGCACCGAACAGCACATAGTGAAAAATTGGTGACAGCCTCAGCAGGTACTTATCCGCCTTGAGTTCCTGATAGAACTGGCTCCGGTAATATATTGTATGGAACAATCCTGATCGCCGGATTAATAACACTTCCATGAGTGCTTGAATGAGTCCGGTTCCATTCCTCATTTTGATGACTCACTACAAGGCTGCATACCCATTTCTTCATATTGCCAGTCGATGAACCGATGCAACATTCTCAAGGCTCTTTGATCTGTCAATGTGGCCACTTTGTCGTGATGTGGTGGGCGTTGCCATGGTACGGACAGGGTATTAGGCGTGTACTTCCGCTTGTCCCAGACTTCACTCCCATTGCGGTCTCTCATTGGCTGAGTGTAATGTGAAATCGGTGCACTTGAATCATTCGGCAATCCATCCGGCCAGTTGTTGCAGGTACCCAGTGCGGCGGTCGTGTGGCACTCCAGCCCTGCCTCGCTCATGGCCATAACCAGGGCATACATTTCCGACAACCAATCCCGTGTGCGGTGGTAGATTTCTTCGGAGAATTTGCAGTACGAATCAACAATCCTGCGCATATCGCCCACTGAAATGCAGAAAGGAAACATGATGGCTGTTTCGCTTTTTGGACAAAGGGACTCTCTCTTGCTGCCCACATTGTCCTGGCACCATCCCAGGTCATAACCCCACCAGTGTTGGCCAGCGGCATGCCCACGACAAACCTTCGACCGCTTCGGTTCCCAGGGCTGGTTGAAGACCATGTCCGGATCCAACCACAATAAGCTTGCT
>Ga0164313_10001287_pt1 | contig 22078 bp, 19 predicted proteins | sample GuaBasSedimGuay4_FD_113735 | JGI IMG/M metagenome (GOLD analysis project Ga0164313, IMG submission 113735) | Subseafloor sediment microbial communities from Guaymas Basin, Gulf of California, Mexico - Guay4, Core 4569-4, 0-3 cm | ecosystem: Environmental > Aquatic > Marine > Hydrothermal vents... | reverse complement strand
TGGTGCCCGGGTCTGGGAGGAGTTGATCCACGTGCCGCTGGTGATTCACTGGCCGGGCATGGCCCCGGCCCGAATCGCCGGCTCCGTGGGTCTCGTATCCATCGCGGCCACCATCACCGATGCCGCAGGCGTGCCGCCGATGACGGGCCTCGACGGCGCCTCCCTGGTGCCGGTCCTCGAAGCTCGGCGCGGCACCACCGGGCCGGTCCTCGGGGTAACGGGCGGTCTCTCCTTCGCCGTGCACGGCCACTTCAAGTTGGTGCGTTCCCGCGGCCGAGCCGACGCCTGGATGGACCTGCTCCGCGACCCCTTGGAGTACGCCAGTGCTCCAAACGTCGGCCCCAAGGACGTTGCGCGCCTCACCACAGCCCTGACGCTGGCGACCCGAGCGCCCTCCCCCCGGCGAACGCCGCCCCCCGTCATCGACGCCGATACGCTTCGGCGGCTGCGAGCCCTGGGCTACGTAGACTGACTGGGAGAGCAAAAGCACAGGGGCGACTGGTCGAGGCCGCTATCTGACCCATGAGTCATGGAGTGAACACAAATAACTTCAAGTTGCGCCTCACCACCACCTATGCCGACCCCGACAACAGCGTGGCCAGCGTGTCCGCGGAGGTGCACGGGCTCGAGGGGTGGAAGCCCCTCGACCTGAGCACCGGGACCCCGGGGTTCCTGGTATTCGTCTACGCCGTGCTCGCCTGCCAGCACCTCTACATGCGGGTGAACTGCGCGGAGCGCGGCCTGATGCTCGAATCGGCGGTAGGCACGATCGACATGGAAACCGAGGCGGACTGGTTGATGACGAAGATGAACGTCGCCTACGAGGGCAAACTGAAGTCGGGCGCGCCCACCGCAGACGATATCGCCTACGTAATAGGCCGCATGAAGCAGTGCCCGGTCTCGAAGAACCTCAAGGAGCCCCAGGAGAGCCAGACCACCCTGAAGCTAAGCTAGCGCTCCGATCCGCTATACTGGGTGCGATGTCGCCCCTCCGCCCGGTAGCGCCCGCCGTGCTCCCGATGCTCCTGCTGCTCCCACTGCTCCTCACGGGACTCTGGAGCTGCAGCGACGAGCCGATCTCGATGACGGTGGACGTCGTCAGCGACTGGCGTCCGGGGGGCGACTTCACGAGGGTAGAGTCGACGCTCGTTCGCGGAGAGAGCCTAGAGCGGGAAGAGAGAGAGGTCCGACAGGTGACCTTCCCGGTAGCGGGGGCGGAGGACTTCCTAGGAGGGGTCCGCGTCGCCGAGCTCCTCGATGTCTCGGGAGGCCCGCTCACCCTCGAGGTGACGCTGATCAGCGCGGCCGGTGCACCGGTCGCGAGCCGCCGCCTCTCCCTCGATCTCGACCGTGACTTCGCCGCGACCGTGCTCCTGACCAGGAGCTGCCGAGATGTCGAATGCCCGGCACCGAGCGGGGCCCCCGAACTATCCGAGTGCCAGGGCGGCACCTGCGTCGATCCCCGTTGCTCCTTGTCGACGCCGGAGTACTGCCCGCCGCCGATGTGCGACAGCGACGCCGAGTGCGGCGCGCCCATCCCATCGTGCATGACGACCGGGGTGTGCAATCGGGGATACTGCGTATGCAGCGAAAGCACACCACCCGTTCCCGACAGCGGCCCCCCGCCGGACAGCGCCCCCCCGCCGGACTGCCGCATCGACGCCGACTGCGGCGCTCCGAGCGCCGGCCCCTGGTCCCCCTGCGAGGGGTTCGCGGACGTCTGCGTCGAGACGGGAGGCACCCACAGCCGCGAGGTGACGACGCCGACGTGCACTTCGGGTTCGTGCACCTTCCCGTCGTCGCCCGAGTCGGAGGCGTGCGTTCGAGACACTGACGGGTCGTCATGCAACGACAGCAACGCCTGCACGACCGGGGATGCCTGTGCTGGCGGGTCGTGTACCGGGGCGCCGGTGTCGTGCGACGACACGAACCCCTGCACCGCCGACTCTTGCGTGCCTGCGACGGGCTGCACGAACACCCCAATGGCCGAACACGCCTCTTGCGGGGCGAGCTATGAGCGCTGCTGCGGCGGGGCCTGTATCGATACCCGGAGCAGCACCAGCCACTGCGGGGGCTGCGGAATCAACTGCGCTGCCGGTTTCGCCTGCGTGAACTATTCGGGCCGGACGGTCTGCGAATGCACCGGAAACGCCCATTGCCCGGGCGGGGCCCAGCACATCTGCTCGCCCACCTACGACCTGCACTGCGGCTGCCGAGACAGCACGGTGTGCCCCAGCCCCATGACCTGCGTCGACATCGCCGGGGCGCTGAATTACTGCACCTATTGACGGGCGCCACGGCGGGCCCAAGAGCCTGTATGATTCGCTCCCGGTGGACCCCCACCCCAGGACGCAGGCTCCACCCCAGGAGAGAACCATGAGTGTCGAGTTCACCCTCAACGGCGAGAAGCGCCAAGTCGAACCCGCGGAAGGCGAATCGCTACTCACGACTCTCCGGGAGCGCTGCGACACGACATCTCCGAAGGACGGCTGTTCGCCCCAGGGGCAGTGCGGCTGTTGCCTCGCGCTCATCGACGGCAAGCCGAAGGTCACCTGTGCCACGCCAGCCACCAAGGCCGCCGGCAAGGAGATCATCACCCTCGAGGGCATCAGCGACGAGGAGCGCGAGCTCACGGCGAAGGCCTTCGTCGCCGCGGCGGGGCTCCAGTGCGGCTTCTGCATCCCCGGGATCGCCCTCCGGGCGAAACATCTAATCGACAAGAACCCGGACCCCACCCGGGCCGAAATCGCCAAAGCGATCGACGTTCACCTCTGCCGCTGCACCGGGTACGTGAAGATCGTCGACGCCATCGAGCTCCTGGCCAAGGCGCGCCGCGGTGAACCGATCCCAGAACCCGTAACCGATGGCGGCGTCGGCAAGTCCCTGCAGCGCTATCAGGGCCTCGACCTAGTCCTCGGCGAACGGCCCTACGTCGCCGACATGAAACGCGAGGGCATGCTCTACGGCGTCCTGGTGCTCTCGGACCACGCCCGGGCGCGGGTGGTGTCGATCGACACGTCGAAGGCCGAGGCCCTACCCGGCGTGCACGCAGTGGCAACGGCCGCCGACGTGCCCGGCGAGCGCTGGTATGGCCTGCTCTACGCGGACTGGCCCGGATTCGTAGCGATCGGCGAAGAGGTCCGGTGCGTCGGAGACGTCGTCGCGGCGGTCGCCGCCGAGGACCTCTTCACCGCCGAAGCGGCCGCGGCGTTGATCGAGGTCGAGTACGAGGTCCTCGAGGCGGTCCTCGACCCGGAACGCTCCATCGAAGCCGGCGCGCCCCAGGTGAACCCCACGAAACCGAACGCCATGGGGCACTCCCTCATCGCCCGCGGCGACGTGGACGAGGCTCTCGCCGGGAGCACCCACCAGGTGAGCGGCACCTTCCGCACCCAGCGCATCGAACACCTCTTCCTCGAGCCCGAATGCGCCCTCGCCGAGCCCCTGCCGGACGGCAAGCTCGCCCTCTACACCCAAGGCCAGGGCATCTTCGACGACCGCCGCCAGGTCGCAGGTTTTCTCGCCATGGCCGAGGAAGACCTCTACGTCGAGCTCGTCCCCAACGGCGGCGCCTTCGGCGGCAAAGAAGACATGTCGGTGCAATCGCAGACGGCGCTTCTCGCGAAGATGACCGGCCGCCCCGTGCGCACGACCCTCACCCGGGAGCAGTCCATTCGCCTGCACCCGAAGCGCCACCCCATCACCATGCACTACGAAGTGGGCTGTGACGCCGAGGGCCATCTCACCGCCATTCGGGCGCGCATGATTGGAGACACCGGCGCCTACGCCTCGGTCGGTGCCAAGGTCCTCGAACGCGCCGCCGGGCATGCCTGCGGTCCCTACCGCGTCGAGAACGTGCACGTCGAGGCCACGTCGGCCTACACCAACAACCCGCCCTGCGGCGCGATGCGCGGCTTCGGCGCCAACCAGTCGAACTTTGCCCTCGAGAGCTGCCTCGACATGCTCGCCGAAAAGGCCGGGGTCGACCGCTGGCAGATCCGCCGCCAAAACGCGGTGAAGGTTGGCGACATCTTCTCCACGGGGCAGATCCTCGAGAAGTCGGTCGGCATCATCAAGACCCTCGAAGCGGTGAAAGACATCTACTACGAGGCGACGAAGGCTGGGAAATCGGTCGGCATCGCCTGCGGCATCAAGAACACCGGCATTGGCAACGGCGTCGAAGAGTGGGGCAAGTGCCGCCTGGTCGTCGAAGAGGACCAGACGGTCTCGCTCTACAACGGCTACACCGAGATGGGCCAGGGGCTCCTGACCGTGCTGACTCAGTTCGCCGTCGAGGTCACGGGGCTGCCGGCGTCGGTCTTCCGACCGAAGGTCGACTCCACCTTCGCCCTCGGCTGTGGCCAGACGACCGGGTCCCGGGCGACGCTCTTTGGCGGTCGCGCGGTGCAAAGCGCCGCCGAGAAGCTGCGGGCGGCCCTCGATGAAGGAAAGGCCCTCGGCGACCTCATCGGCGAGGTCTTCGCCGCCGACATCGTCATCAACGATACGACGGGCCTCGGCGCCGACGTGCCCCATCCCAAGACCCACACGTCTTTCGGGTACGCGACGCAGATTTGCATCCTCGACGGCGACGGGAAGATCGAGCGCTTCATCGCCGCCCACGACGTCGGCCGCGCGGTCAACCCCGCGCTCTGCGAAGGCCAGATCGAGGGCGCAGTGCACATGGGCCTGGGCTTTGCGCTCACCGAAGAGCTGCCCTGCGAAGACGGCATGCCCGTGACCTTCAAGCTCCGCGAGATCGGCGTCCTGCGCGCCCGGGACATGCCCGAGGTAGAGGTCATCCTCATCGAAGAGCCCGAACCGGAGGGGCCCTTCGGCGCCAAGGGGGTCGGTGAGATCGGCTTGGTGCCCACCGCCGGCGCGGTCGCCGGGGCCCTCGCCGCCCACGACGGAATCCGGCGCATGACCCTGCCGATGAAGGACTCACCAGCGGCGAAGGCGATGAGCGTCGGCAAGATCCGCCGCGAGCGCGGGGACTGGCATTGAGCTCGCTGCCCGGGGCTGTGAACGCCCACACCCACCTCTACAGCGGCCTCGCGCCCCTCGGCATGCCGGCACCGAAGCCGCCGCCCGAGAACTTCGTGCAGATCCTCGAGCGCGTCTGGTGGCGCCTCGACCGCGCCCTCGACGCGGCTTCGCTCCGCGCATCGGCACGGCTCTACATCGCCGAAGCGCTCCTTTCGGGCACCACGACCCTCATCGACCACCACGAGTCCCCGGTGCTCATCGATGGGTCCCTCGACATCCTGGCGAACGCCGCCCAGGAGCTGGGGATCCGCCTGGTCACCTGCTACGGCGCGACCGAACGCAACGGCGGCCTCGAAGAGGCGCGGGCAGGCCTCGCCGAATGCGCGCGATTCATCCGCGACAACGATAGCCCGCTGGTGCGCGGCATGGTGGGACTGCACGCATCCTTCACGGTTTCCGACGAGACCCTCCGAGAGGCGGGAGCGCTCGCCCGAGAACTCGGCGTAGGGGTTCACGTGCACGTCGCCGAGGACGCCGCCGACGTCGCAGACGCGGTGCAACGGGGCTACGCGGGCGTGCTCGAGCGCCTGATGGAGTTGGATGCCTTGCCCGAAGGCTCGATCCTCGCCCACGGAGTGCACCTCACACCGTGCCAGGTGCGCCGCGCCGACGAGGCCGGGCTTTGGTTGGTTCAGAATCCGAGGTCCAACGAGGGCAACGGGGTGGGCTACGCCTCGAACCTCGGCGCCAGTAAACACGTCGCCCTCGGTACCGACGGCTACCCGGCCGACATGGCCGTCGAGCTCGAGGCCCTCGCCCGCCTAGCGAAAGTGAACGACGACGCGATCGACGAGGAGGGTCGTGTATCCCGGGCAGAGGCCGGGCGCGCCCTGGCGGGAGCGCTCTGGGGGAAGCCGCTCGATGGGGACGTCGTGAGCAACGGCGACGGCGCCCTCCCGACCGAGGTCGTCGTCGACGGCGGGGTGGTGGTCAAAGACGGCAAGTTGGTACGCGCAGACATCGAAGAGATTCGCGCAGATGCGGCGACACAGGCCGCGGGGCTCTGGGAGCGCATGATTGCGCTTTGACCTCCGCCGCAGACGACCCCACATCCCAATTCAGCGAAGACGTACCCCACCGTGACTCGAATCGCCTACATCCTCGACGTACTGCTGCTCTCGTTCGCCTTCGGCACGACGCTCTGGTTCTTCTTCGTGCAGTCGCCCGCGCTATTCAAGTCGATGGGCAAAGAGCGGTTCCTGCCGCTGCAAATGCGTCTGACGAAGCTGCTCTTCAAGACCCTGGCGGTAGTCGTCCCCCTCATGCTGGGCGCGACCCTGGTACACGGTCGGGACCCGTACTGGCTGCATGTCGGGACTGCGGGACTCGCGACCTTAGGAGTGCTGACCAACAACTTCGTGGTCGTGCCGCGAGCGCTGAAAGCGGGCGGCCAGAGCCTCCGGGACCTACAAAATGAGCAGGCCCCCGATGGCTCGGTCTCCGGGTTTGCTTCGGATGGTGGGGGGTCGGCAACGAAGGTCTGGCACCGCATGGTGGTGCTCTTCGTCGTGGTGATGCTCGCCGGACTGGTCTCCCACGGCATCGTACTCATGCCCGGCTAGTAAATTTCGCCGTGATTACGCGGCTCGCGCCCGGCATCACCCCCAACCAGAGACCTCCCGTCCCGGTGACCTCCCGTCCCGGTGACTTCCCTCAGCGGTGACGCACAGACGTTCCGGGTTGCCGTCCAGACTTGGGTGCGTACCTCACTCCATGCGCACGTAAATGAGTGCGCACGTAAATGGGGGAGCAATGTCCAGTCCAACCGAAGAGAGCTTCAGGGATTCCCTGAGGCCTAGTGATATCAACGAATTGAAGAGACTCGCCGATGAGGCGATGGAGCCTGACACCGTGGCGGGAGAGCGGGTCCTCTGGACCCAGATTCTCAGCGTCGCCTCGACCATGGGATCATCCCACCAAGACCATGTACTTCCGGAAGCTAGTCCCACGGACACTAGCCCTGGGCTCGTGGGTCCCACGCCGGCGCCGACATCGCGGGGCTACAAGCGATGTCGTCTCGCGGTTCACAGGGTGTCGCGAGACGGTTCCCACACGGCCAAGTGGCTCACCCAAGGCGACGACGACGACGGACGCGCTTTCATCCACGTCGACGTACCGGCGTTTCAGTGGTGGCGTGCGGTGATCACGGCGACCGAGGCGCCCGAGTAGCCCCAAGCGCCGGGGCCCCTGCTCACCCCGCGAAAACGCTCGGGAAGCGCGCCATGAACGCGATGGCGTTCTGGAGTTCCCGAAGGTCGACGCACTCGCCGATCTTGTGGGTGTTCTGCTCGATGCCGGGGCCGACTCCGAACATCGCCGGGTGCTTGACGGTGCCCGAAGTGACCCAGTTCTTCTGGTCCGAAATGGCGATCGACTCGTCCTCGACGGGGATCGGGAAGCCGACGCCGTCGGTGGAGAAGATCCACCGGTCGACCCGGGGCTCACGGCGCAAAGCGCCCTTCTCTTCGCTGCTCTCGGAGACCGCGGGAGTCACCACGCCGCGATAGGTCGTGGTCGCCGCAACGATAGCCGGATGGTCCTCGGGGGTGACCCACCCCATGTAGACCTGCGGGTTACCGAGCTCGTAGCCCGTCCAGGTCGCCTGGTCGTAGACCGGCACGGCCACCTCGACCTCGAGGCCAGCCTCCCGGGCCTTGGCCACGGTGCTGAGTGCCTCGACGTCGGCTACCGCCTGCTCCGGGGACTCACCGATGGTGAGGCGGCGATCGAAGCGGAAGACGAAACGATCCGGCACCGCGCAATCGCTGGGTGAATCCAGGGTGGCGACCGACGCGGTCCGGGTGCCGTGGCCCAGGAACGGGTCGTCGAGGAACCCCTCGCGGGCGTCGTACTTCGCGGCCGCCTCGGCGATGATGGCGCCGCCGAACTCGAGGGGGTTGAGGCCCTCCCAGGGCATCGAGCCATGGCACGAGCGACCGGTGACCGTGACTTCGATCTGCATGCGGCCGCGCTGGCCGCGGTAGATGCCGAGGGCGCCCTTGGCCGAGTCGCCCGTGCCCTCGGAGAGGATCACCACGTCGGGGATCAGCTCCGGGCCGGCGCCGGGGAGCACCTTGCGCATCAGGTACATCGGCCCGCCGCCGTCGTTGTCCTCTTCGCAGACCGTCGCGTAAGCGCGCACGATGGAACCGCGCAGCGACCCCTCGGACTGAAGCTCGAGGAGGATCTTCGTCGCCACGACCTCGGCGATGACGCCGCCGAGCTGGTCGGCGGAGCCGCGGCCGAAGAGCAGATGCTCCCACTCGTCGTCGGGGGGCAGGTGGCCGAGCTCTTTGCGCAGGAAATCGCGGTCGATCTTCGAGGCGTCGACGAGGCCGTCGTAGGAGTCGAGGCCGCCGGTCTTCTCGCGCCAGGCAGGGCGCAGCGCCTTGACCGTGTCGGAGTGTCCGTCGAGGTAGATCACCCGCTTGTCTGCCGGGGCGATACCGTCGTCCGGGTCCTGGACGGTCCAGACGAGGTTGCCGTAGTCGTCGAAGCCCACGTCATCGGCGTGACGCACGGCGCCGATCTCGACGATGCGCTTCATCAGGTATTCGAGGCGCGGCTTTTCGTGGTTGCTGAGGCCACACGATGGGTCGCCGCCGTCGTCGACGGGACGGTCCACGTAGTCAGCGGGGATGCGGACGACCTCCGCGAGGAGCTCTTGGGCCAGGGGCCGATACTGGGCGGCGAGGGCGAGGACCTTGTCGTCGAGGGTAGACATCTTCTTCATTCTCCGAGGCTCAGAGGCTCAGCCCAGCCGGTCGGCGAGGCCTTCGACCTTGCCGACGGCGAGCATCGCCATGATCACGTAGACTTTCCAGTTCGCCTCGCGGGCCACGTTGACCGTGTGTTTCGCCATGACGCCGGGGGTCACCTCGTCGCCGATGTCCGCCGGCAGGCAGTGCATGTAGAGCGCGTCGCCGCCTTCGGTGAGTCCCATGCGGCGCTCGTCACAGATCCAGTCCGTATGCTTGGCGTTGCGCTCGAGGGCCCGGCGCTCGATGTCGCCGAGGGCGTCCTTGTCGGCGGCGCGGTTGGCGGCCACGCGCTCGAGCATCAGGTCGTAGGGACCCCAGCTCTTGGGGTACACCGCGGCGGCGCCCTCGAAGGCTTGGTCCATGTCGCCGACGACGCGGAAGGACCCGCCGGACTCGGTGGCCTGCTTGCCCGCGGCCCCTACACACGAGTCCATCAACTGATAGCCCTCAGGATGGGCGAGGGTCACGTCGGCGCCGAAGCGCGTGAGCAACGTGATGAGCCCCTGGGGCACGGAGAGCGGCTTGGCGTAGCTCGGCGAGTAAGCCCAGCTGACGCCGATCTTCTTGCCCCGGATGGCGTCGACGTCGCCGAAGTGCTCGCGCAACCACGCGAGGTCAGCCAGCGTCTGGGTCGGGTGGTCGATGTCGCACTGGAGATTGACGACGGGCACCTTCTGCGCTTTGTCCGTGGCGCCGAGGTAGTCGTCGATGCCCTTCTTCACGTCGCGCATGAAGGCGTTGCCCTCGCCGAGGATGAGGTCGTGGCGGATGCCCATGGCGTGGGCGTTCATGCCGAGCATGGCGCCGGTCTCGACCGCCGTCTCGCCGTGGGAGACCTGGGTGGAGGAGCCGTCGACGATGACCGGGCTCATGCCCAGCCGTGAAGCCGCGCCGGCCCAGGCGCTCTTGGTACGCGTCGAGTTGTCGAAGAAGACGGCGTAGGCGAGCTCGTTGGGGATGAGCGCGTTGTCCGCCGGGACACCCCCGCGGCCATGATCGCGGGCCTGAAGGCGGGCGGCGACGGCGAGCAGGGCCTCGAGCTCGGCGGTGGTCCAGTCGGTCGTGAGCAGCAGGCTCTTACCGAAGAGCTTGCCGAGCACGTCGCGGTCGAGGGGCGGCAGGGCCTGAAGGGTTGGGTTCATCATGCTCATCCTCTTCGAATCGTCGTGCCAGATACGCCGTGGTAGGCGAGGACCAAGTCCTTCGGGCGGCAGATGGTAACTTCTTCTCCCCCTCGGTCGAGGAAGGTGCAAGCCGCCTCGTCCTTGGGCCCCATGCTGCCCAAAAGAAAGTGGCCGTCGTCGGCCAACTTCCGCAATTCGGAGACCGTGGTCTCTTTGATCTCTTCTGGGCTGCCGCTTTGGAAGTTGCGGAAGATGCGCTCGACCCCGGTGGTGATGATCATGCGCTTCACACCGAGGGAGTTGCCGAGGAGCGCGCTCGTGCGGTCCTTGTCGATGACCCCTTCGACGCCCCGGATGGTGCCGTCTTCCTCGCGAACCACGGGGATGCCGCCGCCGCCGCAGGAGATGGTCGTCACCCCGGCCTCGACGAGGCGCCGGATGGTCGCGAGCTGGACGACCTCTTGCGGATGAGGCGACGGCACGACCCGGCGGTGACCTCGCCCGGAGTCCTCGACCATGTCCCAGCCGCGTTCGGCCTGAAGGCGGGCCGCCTCGTCGGCTGTGTAGAACCTGCCGACTGGCTTCTGGGGGTTCTTCATCGCCGGGTCGTCGGGGTCGACCCGGACCTCGGTGACGACGGTCGCGACCTCGGCCTCGGTCCCCCGGAGGCGCAGTTGCTCGCGCAGGTCGCGTTGGATCATGTAGCCAATGGCGCCCTGGGTATCGGCGACCAAGGAGTCGAGGGGCACCTGGTGCACCTCGGCCTGAGCCAGGTGGGACCGCAGCTGCATGAAGCCGACCTGAGGACCGTTGCCGTGGGTCAGGATGATCTGGGCGCCGTGCGTGAGCAGGTCTGCCACGGGCGCCACCGCGCGCGAGGTGATCTGAAACTGGTTCGCTACCGTCGGCGGCAGAGACTTATCGAGGAGGGAGTTGCCTCCCATGGCTACGAGGATTGCGTCCATAGTGGGGCGCCGGCCACGGCCGACGGACCGGGCTGAATACCCCAGACAGGGCTAAGGGTAAAGGAGGGGAGTCGGATGGGGCCGACCCGCCGATGGAGCCGGAGACCGAAGAGATCCCGCCAATGCCCGCGTATGGGGGACCGCCGCCGCCGGAGTGTGGCGGGGGCGGGGGAAGCGCCGCCTGAACCTCCCTCGCTTGGAGAGACCCGTTGCCGCACCGCATCCCAAAGCGGCCGAGATGCTGTTTAGAAGCGTCAATCGCGCAGGTGGTTCGGACCGTCCCCTGTGCGACATCGCGCCTTTTCAAGAATCAGAAAACCTGGTGAACCAATTCTTCGTCTTCTCTACATAGTCATTTAGCAGGTTGAATGACGGTGATCTGTTTGCCGATATGCGAACCAGTGGCTCGATGAAGCCAAATACTTCCGCGAGAAGAGTCGAGTCTTCATTGCGTTCGGTATCGCCGAGAATTGGTATCTCGCCAGCGGTGAGAATGTAGCCGTGCTTTGACTCAGTGACACGGACGCCCCGAGAGGTGAGTTCTGTTGCCTCTCCGTCGAGGCCGAGCCTCTTCGCAAAGTCGTGGCTCAGGAGGGTAATCCAGTTTGCGCCCTTCATACCGTCCTGCCCCACCGCGATGCTGTCGTGCGGGAGTCGGCAGATGTCTATGGCCTCGAATCTCTTCGTCAGATCATAGGCGGCCATCTCGCTCTGATGCTTGTCATACCGAGAGCACTCGAGGCAGTAGCCCGCGATTCCCGACTGAAACGGAAATGCATCGCAAACCTCTCTGACGAAACGCGCAGCTCTCTCTGGGCCGAGAAAGTCGGGCGGGAAGCTCATGGAAATCACGTTGGCGTTCTTCTTCTCATGGCCCACGGACCCCTCTTCGCGTGCCGCAACCGAGAATTTGAACTTCGGCGCGTCCTGGTAGACATCTCCGTCCTTGAGTTCCAGATCCATGTCTGCGCGACGTGGAGCGCCAGGCTTCATCCATGAAGCCAATGTTCCGAACGTTCTCTTACCAATCGCTCGGTGCTTTCTCATGTTGGTGGTCGCGTAATATGAGAATTTGTCCGTTGGGCAGATTTCGAAGTACTTCTCGAATACTCTCATTACCGATTCGTGTTCGTATCTAAACGAACGGTCTGAGTAGAGGGTGACGTTGAAGACAAGCGACACCATCCTGATACCGTCATCCGCATGATCCAATGCGTCGAAGATGTTGTCGGTTGCGTCCATCGGTAGTGGGTTCCTCCGGCAGGGTTTGGTAGGCGCTCGGGTCATGATCACGAACCACCGCCGTCCCGTTGTAACCGTTCACGGGGTCCCGTGCGCTGAAGCCGCAGTCCCGTCCTGAATCTGCTCGGAAATTCCGCGGAACACACATTGCGAGAGATGGGACCACATACACACGAAGGAGATACACATGGTGCAAATCGCGATTATGGGAATCGGAGGACTCGTCACCCTACTCGGCATCAAGGAGATGGTCGGGGCTAAGAAGACGGACGAAGAGAAGAAGAAGGGCGAGGGCCGCGTGAGGGTCAGGATGGTCTCGGCGGCGCACGCCCCGTAAAGCGCAACGCCAGCGGGAAGGACAAAAAACTCATCATAGGTTCCAGACGCCACAGCGATCACGTCGCCCTCGGTCGCACCGGCGATGGCCGCGTTGATCGTCCCGAAGGGCCGAGTGAGGCTGCCGTCTCCGGCGGTACCGGGAGCGCGGACGTAGCGTACCGGCCGCCCCGCGGGCAGCGCGGCGGGCCACCCATCGGCGGGGCACGGAGCACCCACCAGTGCGCACCCGGCGGTCCCGGGAAAATGAGCCTCCCCTGCGGGGCAGTCCAGCTGCCCGCCCTCCGGCCAGGGGGTACACTCGGAGATGCCCTCGGCCACCGAGACGCTGCGCCAACCCGCGGGACAATCCCAACTCGGTGGGATGGCAAGACGCGGAGGCGCCGGCGGAAGCGGTTCCGCGACTGTCGGCAAGTCGATCGGGCCGGCGTCGTTGCCCCAGCCGGCGTCGGAATCGACGACGGACATCGCGTCGTCGCCGCACCCGGCCAAAGTCGCCAAGATCGCCAAGATCACTAAAATGACGAACGGCACATGGGTGACAAGAGGCGCGGTCACGGGCACAGACCATCATCATGGACCGGGCCTGGCGGCACAAGGCCCCGGGAATACGGAATCCCAGAGCTCGCAATAGTCGGAGTCAGCGAACGGACACGACGAGGTTTGATGGTAGATCGCCTGCCAGACATCCGCGCAGACTGCCGGTGGAGATCTGACCTGTAGGAATCCGAGCCGCAGTCGAACCAATCGACCTGCCACTCCACCTCGGCCTCGTCCCCGGCCGTGATGTCCAAATCCATAGCCAGGTGACGCTCGGCATCCCTGATTTCGTGGAACCCATAGCGGGCGTCGTCGCAGCCGCGGCCGCTAACCTCTACCCCGGTCTGACCGAGGACCATGATCGCCGCCGACGAGGTGCCCGAGTCGAGGGGATCGGCACCCCAGACGGTCCACTCATCGGACACGCCATCGAGGGGCATCCCCCAAGCTTCGCCTCATACGACGACTGGCCGCGTACCCGAACGCCTGAGGGGACGCACATCACCCGGAACCACGAAAAAATGCATCGGCCAATCTGGCACCAATACGGCGGTCGAGACGCTTGGCGTCCCATAATTCGGAGGTCCGATCGGTCCGTCAGCTTCCGCAGCCTCTTGGCCGCGAGCCTCCCCTTCACCTCCCCGTCATGGGGTCAGCTCGAAATTCGGGCCAGCGCTGACGGCAGTGCAAACGCCGTCGGAGATGTCACCGAAGTCGGTGCACGTCGCGAGGAACGCGTCGACCGTGTCTCCGGCGGCGGCGTCGCCAAAGAGAGGCGTCGTATCAAAACCATCGGGGGCGGCGGGGACCCTGGCGACCGATTGGCCGGGCTGGACGGAGATGTTGAACGCCCGTACGCGCTCGAATACGCCGAGGTAGAGCAGTGGTTGCGTTGGGTCTCCGCTGACAAACGCCACGGGGTCGTAGATGGAGTGGCCGGCGCCGGGGAGGGCGACCTCGGGTGGGTCGGCGAAGCCGAGGTCCGAAGCGCCCGTGGGCACGCCCTCTGTGACGAACTCGGTGATGGCGCCTTCGAGCGTGAAGCGCGTGACGATGCCAGCCCGGTCCTCATAGGAAACGTCGTATTCGAGGCGCGTCCCGTCTGCGGAGACCTCCGCGCGCGTCGCGAGGCCAACCGACAGGGCGCTTTCTCCTTGCACCGTCACATCCACGTCTCCGGTCGACCCGCGGACGCCCGGGGGCAAGAGAACCGAGCCGGTCGCGGTGACCAACGTCAGGGGCGACGCAAAGTCGAGGTCGATCGTCACGTCCATGTCGGCCACCGTGACCGAGTTTTGCGCCGTGCGCATGATGGTGCGGGAGATGCCTCGGTTGGGCGGCGGTCCGTCGTCGTAGTGAAATGCCGTGACGTCGAGTGTTTGGTCTGCGGGCACGTTGATGCGGAACACGCCCCCGGCGCCATTGACAGGACTCGCAAACGGGTGGGCAGCGCTCACGTGGAGGAGTTCGTTGATGGGGATGTCGGTCGCATTGCCGGTGATGCCGACGAAGTCGAGATCCCGCGGCACCATCAGAGCGACGTTCGGCGCGTCCGTGGCGAGGGTGACTCCGAGCGTCGCGAACACGCCGTAGGACGCCTTCCAAGCGCTCATGTCGGTCGGACCCTCGGGCACGTCCGTGAAGCTCGCCATACCGTCGGCGCCGGTCGTCTCCGTGAAGCGCTCGCCGGCCACATCGACCACGATGATCACGTCGGCGACCGGGGTATTGTCCGGGAGTGCCTGGGCGACGACCGTAAAGCTTCGCACTGCCCCCGCGTCGGGCACGCTGGTGTCCGGCGTCGAACTGTCCGGCGTCGACGTGTCGATGGCCGCGTCACTCGACGTTCCGTCGTCGCCGCAGCCCAATAGAACCACAACGACGCTCAGCGCCGCTCTCCCCACAAGTCGATACATGGCCGCTCCCCCTGAAGAATTTCAGTGACGCTATCACCAGCGGTGACCTGCGACCAATACATCATCGGCCCATAGGGCGCCTCAGTATCGGAGGAAGGTTCGACGCCGGCGCGCCGTAGTGTGGGCGGCCGGCGCGGGTCTCGCGGTCTGTGACGTCGGCAGCCCTGGAGCAGAATCATGGTCTCGAAGCTCCGTTTCGCGGGACACGCAGTGTCCGCACTCATCATCGCCCTCGCGCTCGTGGGGTGCGGTGGGGACGAAGAAGCCCCCGCCGCCGCCGAAGGCGCAAGCACCGAGTCGCCCGCGGCGACCCCGGCTGCGCCCGCCCCCGAGGCTGTCCTGGCGCCAGTTCAGGAGCGCATGATCGGCCGCTGGCCAATGCAAGCCCGCGGAGCCCTCGAAGCGGCTCCCGAAGCGCGGCGCACGAACACGATGACGATGTACTACAGCCTCTGTCGAGACGAGCCGACCCCCGAGATGCTCGAGGCGGCGGGGATTCCCAGCATGGCTCGGGCCGGCATCTTCATGATGCGGAACAAGCTGGCCGCCGGTGAATCGGACGAGGGCACCGCCCGGCTCCTCTCCGGCATGCAGCAAGTCCGAAGCCGGATGCCGACCTTCGAGTTCATCGCACCCAACGTCGCCAACGTGCACGTCGGAGGCCAGATCAAGGCGGCCACGTTCACCATCTCGAACGAGCGCGCCGAGAGCATCACCATCACCGTCGTCGAAGAGAACGACACCGATGGTCCGGAGACGTTTGTCGTCACGATGGAGGGCAACGACCTCCTCCGTCTGACGAACCCGGCCGAGCCCGACGGCGGAATCATCATCTTGGCGCGGGAGGGTACGGACGACCCGATGAACGAGCCCCACGTAAGCGCGGTCCCCGCAGGTCAAGCCGTCCCCCCGGCACTGGTCGGTCGCTGGAACGCAGATGGTGAACATGGCATCGACACCGAGTTCCGAGCGGACAAAGCCTACATCCTGCACGGCACCTCGCCCCTCGAAGGGCACTTCTGGGTCAGCAGCGCCAACGGCAATGACATCACCATTCGCACCCAGGTCGGCCCCCTGCCTCACCAGCTCGCGGACACCATCGAGATCTCCATCGATGGCACCACCTTGAACTGGCACAACGTGGGAACCGACTCTCGCACGACCTACACGCGCCTGTAATCGAGGAGGGAGTTGCGTCCCACGGCGACGAGGATTGCGTCCGCGGTGGGGCGCCGGCTGCGGCCGGGGCAACGGACTGAGTGCCCTGGACCGGGCTACCGGTAGGGGGCAGGGGCCGTCCGTTTCGACGAACTGCAGAAGTGCTGCCATCCGACGCGAGAGAAGGTTTTGACCCTCCGCGCCGTACTGAGGGACAACGCGATTTGCGGCGGAAACACGCGACAACCAGGACGGCGCATGGGCAAGTACGACAAGTTGAGTGAAGCCGAGCTTTTCGAGGCTTGGGCCGCGGGGAAACCCGGTCCCCAGACGCCAGTTCTCAAGGCGCTCGCGGCCAAAGGCACGACGACGGCGGCGGAGTTCATCCATGGCTGTATCTTCAAACAGTCCACCGGCCGAGCCGCCAAGTCCGTGATCAAACAACTCGCCGCGGTCGGTGACGCATCAGCGCCATTCATCGCACGGCTCATCGCGCAGCCGGATGCCGTACAGGACGCGCGCCCCGACGAATGGAAGCAGCTCCTGCGCGACCTCGGCGACGCGGGCATCGCCGCATGTCGCGCGGAACTACAGACGTGCCTCGAGGCCTACCGAGCGTCGTTCGCCGCCCTCGACGAGGAGCTGCTTTCGGCGCCCGAAGACCTTCGCCCGGTCGCGAGGAAACGCGCATTGGCGGGGTTCAGTGGCGGGTCGGACGCTGAGGCGGCGCTCACTGAAGCAAAGGCGCTGCAAGCGCTCTGGGCACCGCACCTCGACGCGGCTTGGGTCAACTGGACGGCCGCGTGGCAGACCCGCAATCGGGTGCTCTCGAACCTCGCGATCGCAATCGAGACTCTCGGCTCCTTGGCTGGAGAGACCTTCGAGCCACGGCAAGTCTCCGAAGGAGGAAGCCTGGTCCTCGCATCGGTCTGACCCTGCGCATACTCCGGGGACCGCCGCCGCCGCAGGAGATAGTCGTCACCCCAGCCTCGACGAGACGCCGGAAACCGAAGAAATCCCGCAGACGCCCGCCTATGGGGGATCGCCGCCGCCGAAGTGAGGCTGGGGTGAGCGACGCCAGCGTGCATCTCGCTGCACACCTCGGTGCACCGAGATGCGCAGGCGAAGCCACTTCTGGTTCCGGCTCGTGACAGTTGGCCAGAGTTTCGCCGGCGAACCGCTTCGGCATGCCACTTGCGACTGAGTCGAGCCGGGAGGAACGAAGATGAAAACGAACATCACCGTATGGCTCGTGGCGAGCCTGTGCGCGTCCGGCTGCATGATGCAATCACATGAGCGGTTGGAGCCCATGTCGGCTTCCGCCGAGGAGGATCCCGCCCCTGCCGGGCCCGCCGAACGCGAGACGACCGACGATGCCGATGGAAGCGCGCCCCCCTACGAGGCGGTGCTCCCGTCGCACAACGTCGAGATCGCGAACGCGCTCCTGGTCGGCGACCTGGGCGAGTACGAGGACTTCGTCGCGCCTGCCACAGAGGTCTCCGCGCAAGCGTATGGCAGCTCTACCATGATCGAAATCCACGGCGGTGACGACTACTGGGTCATGACCAGGCTCTCCTTTGAGGGGGGGATCGGGCACGAAGACCTCCGGATCGGTGCCCACATCGAATTCGGCACCGAGCATTGGGATGCACCGGTGGGCGCGCTTCATGTCGCAGCGCTCGGCTGCTCGGGACCGACGCGCGGCACGTGGACCTACGACCAAGACGCGACCAACATCGTCATCGACGTCGAGGAAGGAGCAGGCCCCGAGGACCGGATCCTCCGATTCACAGCGACGTATGAGTACGAAGGCCGAGAGCAGGTCGTGGAAGGCTCATTTGAATACCGGGTGTACTGAGCGCCAGAAGACGCCCCGACGAGAAGCGGCATGCCCATGAGAGCGCATGGGCGCCGCATCGCGCCCGCTCGAACGCCAGCTAATCAGCGGCGTGGGGGAGCTATTCCGGGACGAACGTGGCTCCCGCCGGGTTGATCCGACCTCGTATCTCGAGCCCCCCGGTCCCGGACTCGACCAGAATCCGCAGCTTCGGCCCCTCTGGATTCGGGTCGCGGACAGACCAGGTCACCTTCGCGCCGTTGGGATTCTCCATCAACTCCACGGCGACGCCGGCCGCGAGGCCCCCAGCGACCCATGTATTGAATCGGAGTTTCACCCCCATGCCTCGGTCTCCGAGTTCGAGCACGTGACCGAAGGACGTCTCCGGGTCGTCGAGGGACGCCGGTGCCTCCACCTCGGGAGGAAGGCTCGCCCTGAAGTCTGCAGCTGGACCGATTAGACCTATCGGTGTGGCGTCTTCCGAACCTCCAGAACACGCAGCTACGAACATGAAAAGCAGTATCACCATCGGGTCTCCCGGCCGGCCTGAGATTGGACGAGAACACTATCATTGATTCACACGCTCTGCGGTCTGGCTGACGGTCTACGGTGGACACCCCCGCCCGCACAGCAATACTCCCGCCCATGGAGAACCGCCTGCCGGTCAAGGTGTACTACGAGGACATGGATTCCCTCGGGGTCGTCTACTACGTCAACTACCTCAAGTACTTCGAGCGGGGCCGCACCGAGCTGATCGCCGGCCTCGGCAAGACGGTCAGCGAGTGGAACCAGGAGGGTCACAACTTCGTGGTGTTCAACATGAACATCACCTTCCACAAGCCCGGTCGCCTCGGTGACGAGGCCGAGGTGCTGACCGAGATTGTCCCCGGCAGTGCCTACAAGCTGAAGATGCGCCAGCGCCTCTACCGCGGCGACGAGCTGCTCACCGAAGCCGATGTCATCGTGGTCTGCCTCGACGGCGACTTCGAGCTCCGAGAGCTTCCGGAGATCCTCACGGTCTGGGACGACGAATGACCGACGAAACGAAGGTCGGCTCCGACATCGCTCCGGAGGACTGCCTCGCGGCGACCGAGTTCGTGGACAGCGCGCATCCGGACGTCGTCGCCTGGGCCCGCGATCGCATCGGCGACGCCGCAACAGACCAGGAGAAGGCGTCCCGGCTCTTCCTCGCCGTCCGCGAAGAGCTTCGCTACGACCCCTACGCCGTCTCCCGAAACCGCGCCGACTACCAAGCGAGCGCCATCCTCACGCAGAAGAACACCTTCTGCGTACCCAAGGCGGTGCTCCTCGCGGCCGGCGCCCAGGCCGTCGGGATCCCCGCTCGCCTCGGCTTCGCCGACGTCAAGAACCACCTCTCGAGCGACGAGCTCCGGGAGGCGATGGGCACAGACCTCTTCGTCTATCACGGCTATACGGAGCTCTTCATCGACGGACGGTGGGTCAAAGCGAGCCCCGCCTTCAATGAGAGCCTCTGTCACTTCTTCGGCGTCGAGCCCCTCGAGTTCGACGGGGTGCACGACGCGCTGCTGCAGCCTTACGACCAGGAGGGCGAGCGCTGCATGGAGTACGTGCACCACCGCGGCGTCTTCGGGGACCTGCCCTTCGAAGAGATCCGCGACGCGTTCATCGCGACCTACGGCATCGACGGCTTCTGAGGCCCTTCCCAGGGCCTCTGGCCCGAGGCGTCGACTCCTCGGTGCATTGTGCGCATCCGCGCTTTGGGCGAGCATGCATGCATGCCTTCCCCGCGTTCTTACTTCGCTACTTCCGCCTTGCGTCTCTTGCTCTCAGCCTGCCTGCTCGCGGCCCCGGCCGGAGTGTCTGCGGATTGGCCCATGGCGCGCCACGACCGCCTGCGCACCTCGACCGCCGACGGGACATCGAACATCGATCAACCCGCGGCCTCGTGGCGCACCTACCTCGGCGGCTCTCTCGGGCGCGAGCAATACCTGACCTTCGACATCGACTCCGACGGCAACCCCGAGGTCCTCTTCCTGATGGGCGGCGCGCTCCTGGCCAAGACCCCCCGGGACGCGGTGCGGTGGGAGACCGAGGCCCTCGACCTCACCCGAATCGACGGTCTCCACGACCTCGACGGAGACGGCGCACCGGAGCTCATCGCCAGCGCCCGAGCCGGCCGGCTCCACGTCATCCGGCCGACCGACGGTGCCGTGCTCTGGACGCTTCCCGCTGGGGTCGTGGGCAATATGGGCAACGTGCGCTTCGCCGACTTCGACGGGGACGGCGTCCTGGACCTCTACTTCGCGGACGCCGCGTGCGGGTCGACGGGTTCCCTCGGGGACATCGCCGAGGCTTACACCTTCGCCGCCGACGTGGGCTCACCGACACGACTCTTCGCCCTCGAACGCGGGCGCCGGGACTACATCTGCGGCGGCCGCGATACCATCGTGGATATCGACGGCGACGGAGTCCTCGAGGTGGTCGCCCAGGGTCGTTTCTACTTCTACATCTACTCGACGACCGACGGGTCCTTCGAGTCCGAGTCCGAGAACGTCGGCTCGATCCCCTACGGCCAGGCGACAACGGTCATGGCCGACGTCGACGACGACGGCCGTATGGAGTTGATCTGCTCCACCGAGAACAACTACGCACCGCCGGTGAACTCGCGGAGAGTGTTCGTGATGGACTGGGACCCGACCTCGACGACGTTGGTGAAGCGCTGGGAGCGCTCGGTCGGTAGCACCCTGAACGACCGCCACGGCTGGGGCCCGGGGGGCGTCTTCGACCTGCTGGGCGATGGGTCCACCGAGGTCGTCACCAGTTTCTACACCGGCAGCACAGACAGCTGGAGCACCGTCGTGCTCTCGGGCGCCGACGGCACCGAACTCGACGCGGTCCCCGTGGGCCCGTTCCGCGGCCTCGTGGACCTCGACGCCGACGGCACGCCAGAGATCCTCAGCGGCGACGCGGAGGTCGGCCTCCACGCCTATGGCTATACGATCGCCGGGGGCCTCGAGAGCATGTTTACCGCCCCCGGGACGACGGCCGTTCTGGTGCGCGACGAACCACGCCACCGAACGGGGTCGGCACGCACCCGAGCCCTCAGCCTCGACATCGACCGAGACGGAACGGACGAGCTCATCGCTCTCCGGGTGGTCGCCGGTCGCGCCACCGAGCTCGTCGCCCTCTCTGGCGCGACGGACCCGCCCACGGAGGTCGCGAGCCTGAGCATCGACGCCGAGGTGAAGCTCCTGACCTTCGAGGTCTTCGACAGCGTCACCCGCGATTACGCGCAGATGGTCGTCGCCCGGTCGGACGGATATATGTGGGTCCTCGACGACAACCTCCAGCCCACCAACGCATCCACGACGGGAGAGATCTCGCTCCGAGGCCTGCGCATCGGGGGCTACTACAGCGGCGTTCGCGGTATCGGCACGGCGCCCATCGCGGCAGACCTCGACGGCGACGGGGCCGCAGAGGTCCTCGTCCGCGATAGCCGCGGCGTGCTCCGGCGCCTCGGGCCCGCGGGCGCGACGCTGGTCGAGCCGCCGACCTTGGACTGGGAGATCCCGGGGGCGGTGCTTCCGTCGATCGTAGACCTCACCGGCGACGGAACACCCGAGGTCGTTCTCGGCGTGGGCCCCGACCCGCAAAAGCTTCGGGTCGTCTCGGCCGCCGATGCCTCGACGATCTGGGAGACCGCCGTCGGCACGTCGACGCGCCGCTTCACCTACGACATCGTCGCGGGCCAGGTCGGTGGGGACGCGACCCTGGACCTGGCCTACCAACTCTACGAGACCTCCGGCGGCACGGTGATCATCAACGTGCTCGACGGGTCAGACGGCAGTCCTCTCTGGTCGTCGGACTTCGAGACCGTCGTCGCCGGCTCGGGCCTCGGCGCCAGCGCCCTCGCGGACTACGACGGAGACGGGGCCCTAGACGTGCTCGCGTGCCCCCGGAACCTCTTCATGTGGCTCTCGGGCGCCGCCGGCGCGACCCTCGCGAGCGTCGACGCCGGCTACCCCAAGCACCCCATTTTCCACGACATCGACGCAGACCCGGCGCTCGAAGTCCTCCCATCCGGCGGCGTCTACGGCGTACGCGCCTTCGAGAACGACCTCACGTCCATTTGGTCGGACACAGCCGATCTGCATACGGCGGTCCTCGG
>Ga0164313_10001286_pt1 | contig 22124 bp, 14 predicted proteins | sample GuaBasSedimGuay4_FD_113735 | JGI IMG/M metagenome (GOLD analysis project Ga0164313, IMG submission 113735) | Subseafloor sediment microbial communities from Guaymas Basin, Gulf of California, Mexico - Guay4, Core 4569-4, 0-3 cm | ecosystem: Environmental > Aquatic > Marine > Hydrothermal vents... | reverse complement strand
CGCAGCAGCGACAACGTCTGGTCCGAGCCCTGGTCCGACGGCCCGGTAACCGCGACCATGCTCAACCCCGAGGGCAAGGACATGGCCAAGGCTCAGCCCCTGGCGGTCCTGGTGCAGGGCATCTTCCCCGACACCTTCGAAGGCAGGGACGTCCCCTCCTGGCCCGTCGCGGAAGCTCCCGGCGCCCCGGAAGATCCCCTGGCCCGGACTCAGGCCACCCCCACTCCCGTTGACCCCCAACCGGGCAACCTGTTCCTCATCGGCAGCGCCAAAATGTTCGACGATAACATTCTGGCCGCCGGACAGAACGCCCTGCTGCTGCTCAACGCCGTGGATTACCTGGCCGGATCGCAGGAACTTCTCAACATCCGCAGCAAGACCCTGACCCAGCGCGTCATCAAACCGGTGGTGGCCAGGGAAAAGATGATCTGGCGTATCGTCGCGGTGCTGCTGGTGCCTCTTTTTATTGCGGTGTTCGGCATCTTGCGCGCGGGTATGCGGCGCAAGGAAGCCGCCCGTTACCGCGAAACCATCAAACAAGCCACCGGCACGGCCGGTTGAAGGAGGTCACGACAATGATCAAGAACCGAAACATCCTGATCCTGGCAGCGGTCCTCCTGGTACTGCTGGGGATCAGCATGGTCCAGAAAGCGGGCTATAAAAACAGCACCAGCCGGTCCTCCACCGAAAAGATCGTCGCCGGTACATTCACCGCCGACCAGGTGGACCGCATCACTCTCGGTTATGGCCGGGACGATGAATCCGTGGTGCTCCTGTCCACCCCCACCGGCTGGGTAACCGCCAGCGCCTGGGACGCCCCCGCGAGCATGGGACGCGTCGATGGGTTGTTGCGCAACGTGAGCGACCTTAGCGGCGAGTTCCGGTCCGACAAGGAATCCGTGCTGGGCGATTACGGCCTTTCCGAGGACACGGCAGTAAAAATCCGGGTCTACGACAAGGACGGGGAGCTCGCCCTGGCGTTGGATATCGGAAACAAACCCGAGGGAGCCTCCGGCAACTTCATCAAACGTCCGGATTCGTCCGAAGTCTATCTGACTTCGGTCAACCTGCTGAGCCCGCTGGGCCTCTACGACGGACCAGCCGCTCCCGGTTCCCAGCATTGGCTCGACTTGCAGGTTGTCCAGGAGGATCGCCTCGCGGTGGATCGGGTCATTCTTCGCAATGACGGTGGGAACCTGGAAATGGCCAAGGAATTTGCCGAAGTGAAACCCGTCCCGGGACCTGAATCGACGCCCCCGGTGGTTGAAGCCGGCGCCGATGACCGCACCACCTGGGAGTGGAAGCTGGTAACGCCGAAGTCCATGGCCCTGGCCAAGACCAAGGCCGACGGCGTCCTCAATTCACTCGTTGGCATCAGGGCCGTGGACGTGGCCGACCCCCAGGCGGACCTGAACGTGTACGGTCTGGACGCCCCCCTCCGCACCGCCACCCTGGTGATGGAGGACGGCTCGGACCTTACCCTTTCCTTCGGGAACACGCGGGAAGCCGCGGGCGATCTCCAGGCGGGAATCTGGCTGCAGGTCCAGGGGCAACCTTCCATTTGGGTGGTGACCGAATACACAGCGAACAACATTTTCAAGACGGTGGAGGACCTCCTGCCGGACGAGGATTGAGCCTTCAGGTTCCACCCGCTGCGAAAGGCCCCTTCGGGGGCCTTTTGTTTTGCAGGCATCCTGTGTTAGATTTCCTACCGGCGCCCTCCGGTCCGGGCGGGCTGCCGTATATGTTGTTCATGCAGGAGGAACGCAGTGAGTGGACTGCTGCTTAAAAACGGAACCGTGCTCGACTACTATCCCGTGGCCATGGACTCCCAGGCCCATCCCAAGGTTGAAACCGCCGATCTGAGGATTTCCGGGGACCGGATCATCGAACGGGGAACCGGGCTGCAGCCGGCCGACGGCGAAGAGGTCATCGACCTTCAGGGCCGCACGGTCATGCCCGGCAACATCAATGCCCACGGTCACCTTTACGCCGGACTGGCCGCCGGCATGCCCCAGCCCAAGGTAAACCTCGAAACCTTCACCGACATCCTGACGGAAATCTGGTGGCCCCTGGACCGGGCCCTGGATGCGGACGCCATCTACCTGAGCGCCCTGGCCGGCAGCTGGGACGCGGTTCGCTGCGGCACCACTCTCATCTTCGATCACCACGCCAGTCTGGCCTGCGTGGGAGGTTCGCTGGATCGGGTTGAACAGGGCATCGCCGAGGTCGGCCTGCGGGGTTGCCTCTGTTACGAGGTAACCGACCGTGGCGGCAAGGGCCAACGCGACATCACTCTCCAGGAAAACGAACGCTATCTGCAGAAAATGATGGATGCTCCCCAGTCGGGAGTGCCCCAGTTCCGGGGTATGGTCGGCGCCCACGCCAGCTTCACCCTGGAGGAACGCACCCTGGCCCTGCTGGAAGGCATCTGCAGCCGCATGGGCACGGGCCTGCACATCCACCTGGGCGAGGGCGTCACCGATCGCGAGGTGAGCCACGACCGCGGCTGGAAGGATCCGCTGGACAGACTGGAAGATTTCGGACTTGTAAGGCCGGGCAGCATTTTCGCCCACGGGGTGGACCTGTCCCCCATCGACATGCAGACCCTCGAGGAAAAAGGCGTCTGGCTGATCCATTGCGGGCGCTCCAACATGAACAACGGCGTGGGCCGTGCTCCGGTGGACCGCTTTCCCACCAACTGCGGGATCGGTTCCGACGGGCTGGACGACAACATGTGGGGCGAACTGCGCACCACCTATTTCCGGGGCAACGAGGGCGGGCGCGGCCCCTTGAGCCATGCCGACGCCGCCCGTTTCTGGCTGGGCAATTTCCGCCTCGCACGCGAAATTTTCGGCGAACCGTTCGGCAGCCTCGATACCGGCGCTCCGGCCGATTTCATCCTTCTGGATAATTTCCAGAAGACTCCCCTTACCACGGGCACCTGGCTTGGACACCTGTTGTTCGACTTCCACCCCTGGGACATCCACGCCGTCTACGCGGGCGGCCGCCGCGTCTACCTGAACGGCGATGGCCCACCGGTGGATTCGAAACTGCTGCAGGAAACCGCGGCCCGAATCTGGAAAGCGATGGGACTCACAGCATGACCGACATGAATAATTCCGACAGGATCCGTGACCGCGTTCGTGAACAGGAAAACGAGATCATCTCCTTTTTGCGGGATATCGTCGCCCTGCAAAGCCTGTCAGGTCAGGAAGAAGCCGTGGTCCGGCGCATTGCCGCCGAGATGAAAAAAGTCGGTTTCGACGAGGTGACCATCGATCCCTTGGGCAATGTCATGGGCCGAGTGGGCGATGGACCGCGTGTGCTCGCTTTCGATGCCCACATCGACACCGTGGACGTCACTGATCCCGACCAGTGGGACTGCGACCCTTTCATCGGCAAACTCGAGGACGGCAAGGTTTTTGGACGGGGCGCCGTGGACCAGAAGGCCGGCATGGCGGGCATGGTCTACGCCGGGTCCGTCATGAAGGAACTGGGACTGCTGGACGGGGTGCAGGTCTGGATGGTCGGCTCGGTCATGGAAGAGGATTGCGACGGCTTGTGCTGGAACTACATCCTGGCCGAAAAAGCCCTGGCCCCGGAACTGGTCGTCTCCACTGAACCGACGGGCCTGCGGATCAACCGCGGCCAGCGGGGCCGCATGGAAATCAGGGTCCGGGTCAAGGGCCGCTCCTGCCACGGCAGCATGCCCCACCTCGGCGACAACGCCATCTACAAGATCGCGCCCGCCGTGCAGGCCATCGAAAAACTCAACGACCGTCTCAAGGACGACGCCTTCCTGGGCAAGGGTACCTGCACCGTGAGTTGGATAGGCAGCAGGGGACCGAGCCTTTGCGCAGTGCCCGACGAGGCGGAATTCCACATCGACCGCCGTCTGACCGTGGGGGAAACCCGTGAGTCGGCCCTCGCCGAAGTTGAAGCCGCCATGGCCGATGCAGGAGTCGAGGCCGAAGTCTTCACCCTCGTCTACGAGGAAAAAGCCTGGACCGGACTGGTCTACCCCATGGACAAATATTATCCTACATGGGTATTGGATGAAGGCCATCCGGCCCTGGCCGCCGCCGGACGGGCGTACACGCGAGTGACGGGCCGGGAGCCCGAGGTTTCCCGATGGACCTTCAGCACCAACGGAGTGGCCATCATGGGGCTGCACGGCGTGCCCTGTTTCGGATTTGGACCCGGGCAGGAAGAGGTCGCCCATTCGGCCAACGAATACGTACCTGTTGAAGATGTTCTGACCGCTTGTGCTTTTTACGCCGCTTTGCCTGGGGAAATAACCCGTTAAAATAGCGGAAACTATTGATTTTACACGGGTTTCCGCACTTCGACCACCGAATTGGTTTGACAAATATAGAGGTGATTTGATATAATATCACAATCGCCCAAGGTCCTGCGCAACCACTCCCCCTGGCTCGCGGACCATTTCAGAACCCTCTCCGAACGGGAGTTGGATGATGCATAGGTTAATGATTCCAGTGTCCGTATTCTGTCTGGTTGCAGGTGCGGCTTTTGCCCAGACCAGTGATCTTCTCATCACCGAGTACCTGGAGGGATCAGGCAACAACAAAGCCCTCGAAATATTCAACGGTACCGAGGATTACATCGACCTGGGTTCCTACACCATCGAGAAGTATGCCAACGGCAGCACTACCGCGACCAGCATTGCCCTGACCTCCGTGGATCTCCAGCCGGGTGACACCTGGGTCATCGTCAATACCCTGTCCGAAGCTTCCCTGCTGGACCTTGCCGACCAGACAGATGCCAATCTCAATTTCAATGGCGACGACGCCCTGGTCCTCATGTTTGCCGGCACTCAGCCCGTGGATAGTTTCGGCCGCGTCGGCGAGGATCCCGGCGACTACTGGGCCTGTTCCGAAGGCAATACGCAGAATCACACCCTGCGCCGGTTGAGCAGCATCTGTGACGGTGACCCCATCGTTGATGACGTCTTCGACCCCTGCCTGGAATTTTCGTTTTTTGCCAGTGATACCTTTTCCGGATTGGGAACCCACATTGCCGACTGTGGCGCCGTGGGGTCCGACTTCCCCACCTGGGGATCCCTGAAGGCGAGTTTCAGGTAGCCGGACGCACACTGTTTTTCCGCTCAGCCGCCCGCCGACAAGGCGGGCGGTTTTTTACACCCGCACCCCACATGCGGGTTTGCCATGTCCCCGGGCCTTGGGGTATTGTCCTGCAGGTTCAACAAAACAACAGAAAGGTATCCACATGGCCAAGGATCTTCGCGGCAGGCATTTCATCTCCACCCAGGAGTGGACCGATGACGAGATCGAGCTCATCTTGTCGACCAGCACCGAATTGAAGGATAAATTCGCCTCCGGTGACCCGCACCGTCTGCTGCCGGACAAAACCCTGTTCATGATGTTCTACGAACAGAGCACCCGGACCCGCAATTCCTTCGAAGCCGGCATGACCCAACTGGGCGGCCACGCCCATGACCTGACCCCCGAGAAGCTGCAGGTCAGCCACGGGGAAACGGCCGAAGACACAGCCCGCGTTTTGAGCCGGTTCGGGCACGGCATCAGCATCCGCAACTGTGAATGGGGTGTCGGCAACAAATTCCTCCGCACCGTGGCCGAGATGAGCAGCGTTCCGGTCATCAATATGCAGTGCGACCTGTACCACCCCTGCCAGGCGGTGGCCGACCTGATGACCATCCGTGAAAAATTTCCCGACGGTATCCGCGGCCGCAAGATGGTCGTCAGCTGGACCTACGCGCCCAGTTACGTCCGGCCCATTTCGGTGCCGCAATCCGAGATCCTGCTGATGACGCGGTTCGGACTGGATGTGACGCTGGTCCACCCTCCCGAGTTCAAACTCCTGCCCGAGATGGTGGCCCAGGCCGAAGCCAACGCCGCCGCGTCGGGATCGAAATTCGAGATGATGGATGACATGGACGCCGCCTTCGAGGGTGCCCACATCGTCTATCCCAAGAGCTGGGGATGCCTTGTCCACGAACCGGACCGCGAGGCCGCAGTGCAGCACATCGAAAAATATCCCGGCTGGGTCTGCAACGAAGAGCGGATGGCCTTGACCGACCCTGCCTCCATCTACATGCATCCCCTGCCCGCCAGCCGCGGTTCCGAGGTCACCGACGCGGTCATCGACGGCCCCCACTCGGTGGTCTGGGACGAAGCTGAAAACCGCCTGCACACAGCCAAGGCCCTGATGGCCCTGACCATGTAGGAGTTTCCATGACCGGAGCAGTGAGCAGCCTTCCCGACGTCGCCGAAAATCCCCACTGGCGGGGCTGCCGCTGCGTGGTCTGCGACCGGGAGTATGGAACGGATTACGACGGCTTCGTGTGCAGTGACTGCGGAGTGGACGGGATCCTCGACGCGGTCTACGACTATGCGGCGATCGCGGCCGCCGGGTCGGTTTATGACGCTGGGCTGCATGGCCTGTGGCGATTTGCTCCCCTGTTGCCTGTGCGGCCTGCGGCGGATCATCCCGCCTGGACCGTGGGGGACACTCCTGTTTATTTTTCAGGCCGTCTCGGAGATCACCTGGGGCTGCGCCACCTGATTTTAAAGGACGACACCTGCCTGCCTTCGGCCAGTTTGAAGGACCGGGCCAGCGCGGTGGCCGTGGCCCGGGCCCGGCAATTGAGCATAGACCATCTGGCCTGCGCCTCGACGGGCAACGCCGCGGCCAGTCTGGCTGTGTTGACCGCGCGGGCCGGGATGACGTGCACCATCTTTGTTCCAGCGTCCGCGCCCCAGGCAAAACTTGCCCAATTGATCCTGCATGGTGCTCACGTCATCCCCGTGGACGGCACTTACGACCAGGCTTTTGATCTTTCACTGACCGAAATGGCCAAACACCAATGGTACAGCCGCAACTGCGCCCACAATCCCCTGCTGGTCGAAGGTAAAAAAACGGTCGCGCTGGAACTGGCTTCCAGCCTGACCGGTGGTTTTGCAAGCAACGACGGCGACCTGCCCGACGCGGTTCTGGTTCCGGTGGGAGACGGCTGCATCATATCCTCGGTCGCCAAGGCCTTCATTGAATTGCGGGAAGTCGGATTGATCGAAAAGATTCCCCGTGTCATCGGGGTCCAGGCCGCCGGGGCGTCTCCCCTGGCCCAGGCCTGGGCGGCGGTCGGAAAATCACACAAAGACATGACCGGCAACGAGGTTTTGTCAGTGATCCACCCCGTGAATGCGGTCACATTTGCGGACTCCATCAGCGTCGGCATTCCCCGCAACCGGGTCAAGGCATGGCGCAACGTTGCGGTTACGGGCGGATCCTTCATCGCCGTTGATGATAAAACCATATTCGAGGCCATCGGACTGCTTGCAAGGCTGGCGGGTGTGTTTGCCGAACCGTCGGGCGCAACGGGATTGGCCGGAGTCCTGGCCGCTCTGGATCAGGGTCTGATCAGCAGCATCGAAAGGGTCGCCGTGCTGGTCACGGGACACGGATTGAAGGACCCCAGCGCCGGACTGAAAAACCTGGCCATGCCCGCCCCGGTCCCTCCCCTGCCGTCCGGGGGTTGATGGGGGCACTTTCCTGGACCAAGTTACTCCGCCGGTTCAATCAATATGACTTCATCGTTGGCCAGATGGGCCGCGTCGGTGGCGGCCAGTTTGTTCACGCGCATGATGGCGTGCAGACCATCGACATAGACCTGGCCTCGCTCGCTGTACTTGTCCAGGGTATCGGCCAGTTCAAAGCCGGTGGGCTCGTTACCCTTCTGCCTGATTTCAGCCCGTAGTATTCGCATACGGGCGTAGGCGCGATGGGTGTTGAGGTTGCGGGTGTAGGCGATCACAGCCTCCAGAGGGGTCTCGAAGGCGGCCAGACCATAGTCCCCCAACTCGGAACGTTGTTGTTCCGGTTTGATGCCTTTCCCGGAAAAATCCCATTGGCCGAACAGGGAGTTTCCCAGCAGGGCGAAACGCGAGGTTCCCCAGCCGCTTTCCTCGGCGCCCTGGGCCAGGGCCAGACTGGGCGGAATGACATCGATGCGGTTTTCCAGTTCCGCCAACTGCTCGGCAGTGAGACTTTCGTCATCTTCCGCGGTAACCTTGTATTTTCGGCCCAGATCCAACAGGGCCTTCATTTCCGGGGAACCAGATTCAGGGTTCATGGCCGACAGGTTTTCCAGGTCTTCCCGTTCCATAACGATCAATTCGTTTGCCCGTAGAATCACCGGCGCCAGCAGACGAAAGAAGATCTGTTTCTTGCGGACCACCGGGATCTTGTCGGACTCGGTCTTCCACCGTTCAGGAATTCTGGTCATGTAGATGCGTGGAATTTCGCGCACGCCATTGGCCCAGTTTTCCGCCGTGTAGCCCACGGAGTCGAATAGTTCGAAGACATCTTCGGTGGATCGCGTGACTACTGTGCGATGGGGCAGCTTGTCTTCGCCACTTTTTTCGGAACATCCGCCGGCCATCAGGAGCGTCAGGAAAAATACGGCCAGGGTGATCCCGGATGTCAAAGATGATCTGGTACCGCGGTGGGGCATGAAAAACAACCGGCTCATATGGTTTGGCTCCCGTTCAAAGGATAAAGACATCACGTGGCAGGGTGCACCGGAATCATCACTCGTGTCAAATGCTACTCATTGTCACGGAAATGGATGTCCTCGTCCCCGCATCAAGATCAGTCATCCATTATAAACAAAAAGGAGCCGGGTCACCCGAGGACCCGACTCCCTCATCATCGCCGCCCCTTGAGCCGTCAGTGGCTCAATTCCGGAACGCACCGCGACCGTGGCCTCGCCACCACTCTGAAGATTTTTTTCCCGCCGGAGCCGCTTAAAACGATGGGGTAACAAGGGGCACCTCCTTTTTTGTATTCAAACGTTCAATTGGAATACCGGGACTTATAAGGAGACGCGACAAAGAGTCCTCAAAACCGACACGAATTTGTCCTGGTTATATTTATCGGGTATGGTCACCCACATATCCAGACCTGTGATATCGAATATCCCTGCAGAAAAGACCCCCCGGGGGGCACAATCTGCAGTGTTATTTTATATCCAAGCGAGAGGGTTTCGGGATGGTCGGAGGCGGACCATAAATAGGTAAAGGTTATGGGACTATGGCGGTTTTTCCGGACAATACTATCGTTAGGGTCCCAGGCGGAGAACCTTTGCGTTTTTTGGAAACTGGCCGCAGATGCCCCATCGCCCCACTTAGCGTAAAAACCAGATCAATATCCGGGAGGATAGAATGAAAACCACCAAGTTCGTTGCGCTCGCCGTCCTGTTGATTTTGCCCGGTACGTACCTTACTGCCCAGGCCCATGAACACCCGAAAACAACCGAGCAACTGAGCAAGGCAGAGCACCCCAGTACAACGGAGCTCGCGAATATAGAGGGCGGCATCATCGCCGTCGCCTCCGAATCGGGCGAATTTAAGACCTTCATCACCGCCGTACAGGCCGCCGGCCTGGAGAACAAGCTCCAGGGCAAGGGGCCATTCACCATCTTCGCCCCCACCGATGCGGCCTTCGCCAAGCTGCCGGACGGCATGATGGAAGATCTGCTCAAACCCGCGAACAAGGCCCAACTGGCCGGCCTTCTGGCCAACCATGTCGTCCCTGGAAAAATCATGACGGCTGATATCAAGACGATGAAGGCTACGAATGTCAGCGGCCAGGATCTCAACATTCAGGTCGACGGTGATGTGGTGACCGTGGACAATTGCCGGGTGGTGCAACCCGACCTGGTCGCGACCAACGGCGTTATTCACGCCATCGATGCGGTGATCATCCCGGCCCCGCCGCTGGAAAAGGCTGCATCAGAGGCGCCCAAGGACCACCCCGCGCACTGAGAGCATACTGCGGCCAACAGACCGTTTTTCGGAGCGGCGGCCCAGGGGTTGCCGCCTTCCATCAATGACTGATTGCCATTCCTTTTGGAGGACCTGGACATGCACCACTCCCTTTCCCGTATCGGCGCGCTCCTGGCGACAACGTCTGCTATCGCGGCACTATGCCTGAGCTTGGCACCACCCGCCTCAGCCGGACAGGACGAGACCAAGTCGTGTGACACGGCAACTTCCGCAACCGCTCCCGTTGTGACCGGGGACATAAAGGCCGGTATCGAAAAGCACATCGCGGATCAGGTTTCCCAGGGCGACGGATATTTCACGGTGATGTTCAAAGGCGAGGAACTGCGTCTCAACCTGGTGCGCGTCCACATCGAGTACCTGGCCACGCTGGGACCGCAAAGCCATTTTGCCTGTGTGGACATGGCCAGCTCCGATGGCGAGTTCTATGACATAGACTTCTTCATGGAAGGGGATCCCGGCGATATGACGGTGACCGAAACGACGGTCCACAAACTCAATGGCCGCCCGTATTACCTCTGGGAACAGAATGATGACGACACCTGGGTGCGCGCACAGGTGGATGATGCCTCCAACGATCTGCTCGGCGTGCTGAGCGGCACGGACACTTTCGAGTTCCGCTACACCGCGACGCTGCCGGAAATCACCGGCGACGCGCGTTGCTGGCTCCCCCTCGCCCAGACGGATAACTTCCAAACCGTGACCGTGCAATCGGTCAGCGTACCGGGTATCCAGGAGACCCTCACCGACAGCGCCCACGGAAACCGGGTCCTCTTCCTGCAATTGACCCCCGAGGACAGCGGCAAGTCCCTCGAGATCGTCTTCCATGTCGAGCGACGGGAGAAAAGCGCTTACGCGGGCGACCCGCAGGAAGCCCAAAAGCACCTGCAGCCCGAACGGATGGTCCCCTCGGACGCCACCATCCAGGCGGCCGCCGAAAAGGCGATCGAGGGGCAGGATAGCGACCTGATGCGGGCGCGGGCCCTGTACGATCATGTGATGGAGCAGATGCAATACAAGAAGTTCGGCGAGGGTTGGGGCCAGGGCGACGCGGTGTTCGCCTGTAGCACGCTCTACGGCAACTGCACCGACTACCACGCCTATTTCATCGGGCTGGCGCGCTCGGTCGGCATTCCGGCGCGGTTTGCCATCGGCGCCTCGATTCCCTCCGCGCGGAACAACGGTGGTACAGACGGCTATCATTGCTGGGCGGAATTCTATGCCGACGGCAAGTGGTGGCCGGTGGACATCAGCGAGGCCGACAAGTTCAGCGCGTTGAGCATGTATTTCTTCGGCCACCATCCGGCCAACCGCTTCGAGTTCAGCCACGGCCGTGATCTGATGGTTGAACCAGGGCCCGTGTCCGGACCCATCAACTTCCTGGCTTATCCGTTGCTGGAAATCGACGGCCAGGCGCAAATGGTCAAGAGCGTGTTTTTGTTTCAGCGGGAGGCTGACGGCGAAGAAAGTTAAGCCGCCAGCACTACCACTCACCAAGCGGGAGCCATTAAAAAATGATCGACCTGCATCAGGGCGCCGTAAGGCGCCCTATTTGCATATCTCCCAGTGGTCCTCCACCCAGCAGAACTCGAAGATGATATCCGCGATCTTCGGTTCAAAAAAGAATGTGCGTTCCATTTCAGCCAGAGTATAAACCTTTTCCAGGGTAACGCCGTTGACCGTTGCGGATGCCCGGAAAAGTTCCTGGCCGTTGTACACGCTGAAGCCGGCCATGGTCTGGGCATTGTAGACACCGTCGCTCCGGGTGTAGCCGGACACCGGCCCCACCGAGCCCAGATGTCCGTCGCAGTGGACCTTGTTGTAGTTCACCGTGACCGGAATCGAATCGGCGGGGGCTCCGCCGTACCTGACCATGACGTGGGCCATGAGGTAGACGTCGTTGTGGCCGGTAATCACCGTTTCCTCGCAAGTGGCCAGACGCAAGGTGACCGTGGCTCCCTCTTTGCCTGTACAGGGAATATCACCCTTGGAATTGATGAGCACGACCTTGACCTTGTTCTGAAAACCCGTCCCGAAACCGGGAATCATCACCGATTTGCCCGATTCGGCCACTCCGGCCGCACCCCAAGGCCCAGTCATGGTGGACGATTGGAAGACGAAGGCCTCAACGTAGGATGGAGTGGAGCCGCCCATTTCGATGACCAGGAAGTGGGGCGGTGACGGGTTTGTCGGCCAGGTGTTCAGGTCGATGGCGGCAAGGATCGGGTGGGCGGAGAGGTCCATCGCCTGGATACGGAAATCCTTTTTCGTCCGGGTCTTCGTAAGAATTCCGGATTCGGTCGGTGGGGTATTCCAGCCTGAATGGCCGGTTCTGCCGATGGCGAAATCCCGGGCAAACTGACGGAATTCGAAATTCAGATAACTGCCCCGGTCGAGCAGGGCCTCGTTCACGGCGTGGACTCCGGCCCCGGGAATGTCGGAATTCTCGGCCACCTTTCGGTTTATCTCCAGCACCAGGTCCTGGTCGTATTTATCCGTCAGCCAGGTAAGGAAGGCCCCGGCCCCGTATCCGACATCCGCGGTATTGGCTTCCAGTCCCTTGGACATGAAGTTGGCGTTGACGTTCTGAATGTCCGCCACGTAGGAGGGGTTGACCAGCAGCACCGGCTCGAACCAGATGGAGCAGGCCTCGGACAACCATCTGTGGCTGTAGCCGAAATAGTGACCGCAGTTTCCGTAACCCTGCTGGAACAGGTGAAAAAGTTCGTGTCCCGCGCTGACCAGCCGTTCATCTCCCTGCAGGGACGGATCGATCTGGAGCTGGGAAAACTCCAGCCCGAACTTGCTTTGGATGAAATTGCCGTCGGACCCGGGAATCGGAATCGCCTCGACCCTTATACTCGACAAGCGGTGCAGCTCGTATCCCATCCCTTCCAGTTTTGCCTTGGCCGTGGCCAGATCCGCCAACAATCCGTCGATCCACGCCTGGTCCACCTCGCCTGCCATCCATCTTACGGTGAAATCATCATTGGAGGCGTAAAGCAGATTGTGCTGGGCCCGTGTGACGACAAAATCGATGTCGGTGGAAAATTTCTGCTGAGGGTCGATCTGATCGGCATAGACATGCGGTGGGATCGTCGCCCTTATGACACCGGCGGTTCCGTCCACAACGGTATCCGCCAGAGGCCAACCGGCAGGGACAGGATCCGGTTCGTCATCCAGGAAAACATCTTCCTCGAAATAGACGATGAAGGATTCTTCGCTCTTGAAGGCGACCGGATCGAAGGGCAGTTCGATGGTCAGGGATGTGGTGAATTCCGGAAGCCCGGAAAAACGGTAAACGTCGGTAGTGGAACCCAGCCGCGAATCCAAAAGGGGATGATCGCCCGCTGAGGCAGTGCTCACAACCACGGTCGCTTCGGTGGTGAAAGCGCCCGCGGGAATAATGAGATTGAAGCCGTCACCGGTCAATGTGCCCCCACCCACGCCGATGGTTTCCTCCATCACTGTGGACCACGTGGGTTCCTGCGGAGCGGCCGGATCGTCGGAGCCGCCGCAGCCGATGAAGAGTGGAATAAATAGAAGGTGGGCAAAAATCAGATGAAGCCTGGTGGCGGACGAATTTCTTACTGGATTCCTCATGCTTCCCTACCTCCCAAAATTCCCAAAATGACCTTATTGAATTCTCCTTATTAATTATAACTTATTCTGGGAGTTATGTCTGCATGAATACAGGGAGTCTCTCAATAGCAGATTCGGCCGCACGAAAAGTATGATTCCAATGGGAACGGAATATTTGGTCGAAGCTACAAAACACCGCCGGTGGACTACTGTGCGCCCAGTTACAGTGTGCTGTCGTTGGCCCCCAGCCGCTGGAAACATCCCGGCCGACAGGATCATCAATGGCGACCCGATTCGAAATCCGGACTCAATTGCTCACCGGTAGTCCCGACAGTATTGATACGAGGAGGAAGCCAACTGTACGGTTGACGCACAGATGCTCCTCCTCAACAATCAGCACAGGGGGAAAATAATGCTGAGGAAAAAATGAACTTCAAATCGATTGCCCTTCACTCCTGTCTGACTTTCACGACCTTCGTTCTGGCTCTTGGCTGCCTGCCGGACTCCCAGGTGCCGCAAGCTGCTGCCAACACTCCGCAGCCGGAGTACCGGGGCAAGGAGCCCCTGGATACAGCGGATTCCGACCTGGAGTTGATGGGCGAGGACGACCACGGCAGCCCAGCCGATGAATTGCGGGGCCTGCTCCTGGTGGCTCTGGGAAACGACGACGTCGGGGAAGCCAACCGACTTCTGCAAGCGGGCGCCGAGGTCAACCGACCGCTCAACGAATCCGGCCTGACACCGGTCATGGCCGCCAAGTCGCTCGCGATGGCGACCCTGTTGTGCGAAAGCGGTGGCCGGGTGCAGGACCGGGATCCGGATGGCGGCACGGTGTTGCACTATGCGGTCTCCCGGGACGCGGCCCCGGACCTAGTTCATTACTTCGTTGCCCGGGGGGCGGACATCAACGCCAGGGGCTGGGATAACGAAACGCCCCTGTTTGCCGCCGTCACCTACTTCATTGAACGCGGCCCTTCATCGTCTGCAGAAGTCTGGACCGGCGGGGAGTCAGCGTCGGGCGCAATGGACAGCGAGGAGCCGTCGGCCGGGGAAGTCATCGCACTGCTGGTTGAACTGGGCGCCGATATCGATGCAACGGACGACTACGGTAACACCGTGCTGATGCAATGCACTGTGGCGAACGACGGGAAACTGGTGAAGACCCTGCTGAAACTCGGCGCGGATACCGGGATCAGGAACAAAGGGGGATCCACCGCCAGGGAGATCGCCTACGATCTGGGGCGCAGGCATATCTATCAATTATTGAACTAGAACGCCTCGGCCAGGGTCTCGCGCTTGAGCTTGAACCGCATAGCGATCGTGGTGTGGCTCGATTCAGCCCTTGCGCAAGACCAGGACGGTCTTGATGTCTTCGGGGATCTCAAACCGGGCGAATTTCGCCTCCCTGGTGTCGATGCAGTGTATCGACATCCGGTCAGCCAACTCGTTGCCTTCGATGCCGACATGGCCGTTGACGTGTAGCACCTGAACCGATTTTCGCAGCTTCATGTAGAGCGCGTATATCTGCTGGATCAAGGCCAGGTTCTTGATCTCCCCGCCGGGTTTTCGCCAGCCCTTCTGTTCCCATTTGACGGCCCATTGGGTGACGCTTTGGATAGCGTACTTGGAGTCACAGAAAATGGCGACGGTTGTCTTGCGGGCAAGCTCCTTTTCAGCCAGCAGCAGGGCCTCGTGCAGGGCATTCAGTTCGGCGGTGTTGTTGGTGCCGTGGGGATTGTAGAGGCCGTACCAGAGCTCGTCGATGCGGCCATCCCGGTAGACCGCGAGTCCTGAACCCGCCCGACCCGGATTGGGTTCGCAGCCCCCGTCAGTAAAGATCTTGGTCTGCACGTCCAGAGCATCAACCTCGGCGGCGGCATATGTTTTGATCCCCTTGCCGGAAGATTTCCGGGGGGCCGGCCTGGCCTTGTTGATCGCCGCCTGGCTGCCGGCCAGAAATGCGGCCTCTGCCTCTGCACGGGTCTTGAAAGACTTGTAGCGGGCCCCGGCGAATTTGTCGATCTGCTGCAGACAGGTATCCCAGTCGGTAAAAATACCTTTTTGCCGGCCTTCCCAGACTACATAGAACTTCCTGGCCATACTTCTGCTCCGTCGTTGATGGAATACCCCGGCCTTCCTGATCGTGCACCGCTCCGTCCGGCCTGTATAACTGTCCCGCGGGATCGGGGCAAGGGGAATGGCAGTCCTGGTACGGCAATATCCGGTTGTGATATAATAAACGCTCTCGCGGTGGGGTGGCTGGGGTCACGGGGTTGCTTTTCCTCTCCGCACAATCGGAAAAGCCGTACCACCGGGAGAATGGGATGACGAAGCAGTCGTTGTGCGTGGTCATGTTGGTTATTGGTCCGTTGCTGGTCGGCATCCAGTCCGCAACAGCCGGAGATGAATTCCAGGAAGCCATTCAGCAGACCGAGGATGAATGGCAGGCTGTGCGCGCAACCCTCAAGGAGGGCCAGGAATCCCTCGCAGATCTGCAGATGAAATATGAAGAATACCGCGCCGCCGCCTTCAGCGACTCCCCCGAAAAAGGCCTGGAACTGGCCCGGATCCTGTTCAAACTGGACAAGAACGATACGCGTGCCGCCGAGGCCAAAGTCCAGGCCATGCGGGACATGTTTCGGGAGCTCGACCGGTCCGGGCTCACGGACAAGCTCGAGACCGCTTCCCAATACCTGGAGAAAGCCAACGGCTACGCCGGTGAAGTCGAAGGCATCTGGGAATTCACCAAAAAGTTCAACCCGGATCATGCCAAAGACAACCCCACCTATGGACTGCGCCTGATCGGTACCCTGCTGACCGAGAGCGCCGACAAGATGGAATCCATTCCCCTGGTCGGACAGATCCTGGGCAAGTGGATCAAGGCCTACGGCGAGGTGGCTGGCGACTTTGCCAATGCGCTGGATCGGCTCAGCAAGAAAATCGACGACTTCCGGGGTGGCTCATTATGCGGGCAATCCGGTAGGCGCCAGGGGCAACAGGCCGCGTTCAAGGCCGCCGGAGGCACCAACTGCCTCACCCATTTCGCCACGGGCATATTTCCGCATCTGCGCGGTGAAGCCTATGAGGGTGAAAGCGACTACTTCTTCTATGATCCTGCCACCGAACGCGGTTACATCACCTCGAAACAGGCGGATCTGGTCTACCAGTGGCATTGCCGGCTGCTTGAACCACGGGCCCTGTATCCGGACTGGCTGGCGGGCCGCGCCAACTCGCTGCGGCCCGAGCTGATCAATCAGGCCAGTGCTGCCTGCGCCCTGTTTCAGGGCTGGGCCGACAAGTCAGGGGCCGACTGGCTAGTTGTCGAGAAGCTGGGGCTGTATCAGGACGCTTATTTCTACGGTCGGCTGGATGAGCTGTCTTTCGTGGGCAACTTCATCCTCGACGAACAGCATCACAAAGCGATCAACACTATTCTCAGCGAGTACGAAAAATATGTCGTGATCAGCGGCACGGTCCGCGAAGAAACGGGGGCCGGAGAGCGCCGGGCGGCCAATGCCCGGGTGGAGTTCAACGTGGCTGGAGACCTCACCACCTGGACCACCGGCAAGGACGGTCGCTTCGAGGTCCTGATCGAAGCCCGACTAAACGACCAGATCAGCGAAGTCATCACCAAGACGGGCTACGAGACCATCACCGCGGACGGCAAAATTCCCCAAAAAGTGGTCACTGGTTTGAACTACACACTGGTCAAGGACAGCTCCTCCGCAGACCCGGATGCCGGGGTACAGCTCGGCGGCGAGGAACTGGGCTTCAACATCGGGGAACTGGTGATCGAGCCGGGGCTCGAGTCATCCTATGTCGGAACACGGTACGCGGTCGGGGACCCCATTCGCCTGCGAGTGGATGTGACCGATGCGCAGGTCGGTCCGGCCACGCCGTTGACCACCGAGTGGCAAGTCACCAGGCCCGACGGACGTTTGGCAACCACCCAGCAGTCGCGACTCCTGGCGGCCGAGGGTGTCAGCGGGTCCATGACCTGCAATATCCGCACCGATGAGCACATGCCTCTGGGCCTGTATCTGGTGGAAGCAGTGATCAGGCTGCGCGAAACCGAAGTCGCGCGGCGCAGCGGCACGTTCGATCTGCTGCCTCTCTTCGAGTTTCCGGAGTTCGTGATCACCGACACCGAGGAAAGCACCGAGTCTCTGGAACTCTTCCGGCCGGCCGATCCCATCTTTGTCCTGGCCAGGATGGACTACAACAGCGTGGACCCCGCGCGCCAGGTCCACGTCTCGGTCGTTTTCGAAGGCCCAGATCCGGGCGTCCGCGCCCTGGGTGTCGAGATCGATCAAACCTACGACCCCGGGCTACTGCTCACAGGAACGGCGCAGCGGATTCCGGACCTGGTCCAGGAAGGCCAGTATGCGGCGACGGTCACTCTGGACGGCGGCCATGGCCAACGTATTACCTGGCAAGGCACTTACCAGATAATCTACCCCGTGCAGTTCGAGGGGATCTGGACACTCAACGGGATCGTTCCGCCCGAGATCAAGACCCGGTTCACGGGCAACGACACCTACGAGTGGTTCATGCGGTACAACTTCCCGGACGCCCGGCCCGGCGATGAATACTACAGCGCCCTCTGGTGTCACTACGGTGATTTCGTCATCAACCAGATGAGTTCGGAAAAACTGGGCCCCGATGCCCCGGTCACAGGAACGGCGACTTCGTCTTTCACCGGCGAAATCCCGATAGAGATGCCGTCCGGGACTTACGAAGTCAACGGTGTCGTCTGGTACAACGGCGTTGCGTATCCGGCGCCGGGGACGGTATTCAAGGTTGGCCAGGAACCCACAATCGTGATCACTTCGCCCCAGACGGGCTTCATGGTCGACGAAAAGGTGCTCGTGGTGACCGGCACCTGTGCGGACGAGCTCCTGACCCAGGGCTGGCTGGAGACCAACGGTGAGTCGATTCCCATAAAGATCAAGGATGGTAAGTTCTCCGCCCGGACGGTGCTGCGCCCGGGCCAGAACGGGATCGTGGTGGTGGCGGAAAACGACGTGGGCACCAGCCAGGATTGCGTGTACGGCACCGCGAACATTCAGGCCGCCGCACTCAAAATCGTGCTGAGCTGGCAGGCCCAGGGCACGGATGTCGATCTATGGGTGACCGACCCACAGGGCGTGGTGACCAACTACCAACACAAAAAGCCCGCCGAAGGCCGACAACTCGATATCGACGACCAGTCGGGTCCGGGTATGGAGACCTACACCGTCGAGGTGGGATTGCGGGGGCAGTACGAGGTGGCCGTTCATTACTACAATGACGGCGGTTGGCAGGGCGCCGTGCCGTTCGACCTGGCGATCACAACCTGGGAGACGACTTTCAGTGAAGGCCACAGTCGTCGGAGCGGGACGCTATACAACGCGGCCGGGAACCGGAATGAATCCGGGGCGGTGGAGCATTTTACGGTCTATCTGCAGTAGATAAGCGGGCTACTCTCCCAGTCCCTGTCTGTTCGGTGGTTCATTCCCAGGTTTTGCCCGCCCGCACCGGTCTCCTGATCCATTTCCGGCCACTCATCCGTGCCCGCCGCCTGGTCGAACTGGATCTCCCTTTGAGGCGGAAACCTGGCTGGCAGAATCGCCAGCGGATCAAGTCCAACAGGTTCGGACCTGCGGACAGACATCGATCTGAACACGTCACGCCAGCCTAGCTTTGGCCTGTTTCGAGAATCTTGCGGACTGTTTCGACTTTGAATTCTCTGCTGTAGCGTTTGCGGGAAGACGCCATTTCGAACCTCCTGGCTACAAATTGCAGCACACATTCGAGATGTCGAAATAAGGCAGGCAAGTCCAGGATTGTCGACGGCCTTGAGCCTTCCCCGGTAACTCCCGGTATCGTGGCGTCCCTCGCCGTTCAACTCCATCCGGCCTATCCCAATCCTTTCAACCCGATGACGATATTGTCATTCACATTGCCGTCGGCCGAGACCGTCGACCTGACCGTGTATGCTGTCAAGGGCCACCGGGTCAGGGCTCTGCTTTCCGGCGCCACTCATACTGAGGGACGACACGAAGTGACCTGGGACGGGAGAGATGACTCCGGGCTGGCGACTCCGGCCGGCGTGTATTTCTACCGGTTGAATACTGGGGATGATGTGCAGACCGGCAGGATGTTGTTGCTGAAATAGTTTGTCCGGTTCCATTTGAAAAATCCGTTTTAACAAATATGTAGCGGTCTATTTATCCCCGGTCACCTCCAGGAGTCGTAATCGTGCGCAATCTGAAACACTCAATTCTATTGCTTTTGCTTCTGCTTTCGGTCCTTTCCCTCGGATGTGGGGGAGACGGCGACGACCCTGTCACCCCACCAGGCCAGTCCACTGACCTGGGCAGAGTCGAATTGACCATCAAAAACACTCCGCCGATGGCCAGGATTTATGTCAGCGGCATACCCGGAGCCAAAGCCGAAGTTTCGTATGAGGTCGTTTTTCTGGATCCTGAGGGGATGGATCATTTCTCGCTGCCCCTGGAAGTTCCAACCGAAGGGTTGCCGTGGTTCATGGCGCCGTTTCATCCGGAGCTGCCGAATGAAGGCGGTCCAATCCGTCTGCTGATCGCCGCGGGTGAAGACCGCAGCCCCGAACTGGATCTTGACCTGGGCGCTTTGCCGGCGGCCCCCGGCAGTTTCGCGCGTTTCGTGTCGGTTCTGGGAGAACACATCGATCAAAGAGCCGTGCTGGAAGGCAGCTCTTTTTTGGAATTGGCGGGCCAGGATTTTGCGGACGTGGAGCCTCGTCTGCTGCCGTTCAAGTTCGCCCAGTCATTCGTTGATGACCCGAATAACCCCAATTGCCTGGCACGGATCGCGGACGGATCCTCGGATTACCTGGATGGCGAAGCCAAGGATCTGCTCGATCGCATATTCGGCTACGCACCGGTGGACTCGGTGGTGCAGGCGGACATTGACCATTTGACCGGGGCCGAAACCTCGGCGTTCACCTGGTACGGGGATGACCTGGCCAAGGATGGCTGCGTCAACATGGGGCCGACCGTCTCGACGGCCCCGCAACTTTCCGATGCGATGCAAACGGCCTTCGATGCCAAGATCGCGACTGATCCCAACGGAGCTCCGGCCCAGATTCTCGGCGCCACTGGTCTCGCTCTTGGCGCCGCGGCTTTCGTGCCGGGGCTCGGCGGGGTTGCGGCAGTGGCCGGAGCCGGTCTTTACGCCTTCCAGACATCCCGCGAGTATTATGCCAACACCTACCCCAGTGCTTTCGTGAGTCTGGACTTCGCCCTCGACAAATCCGAGTTGTCGGAAGACGAACCGGGATTTGCCCGTTGGTCCGATGTCAACGTGATCGCCAAATCCAACGGCTGGGTTGCCGACAAGGCCATATTTGACGCAATCATGCAGTTGGCCGGGGCGGGCCTCGGTGCGGCCCAGTTGGGTAAGATCAAGGGAAGCGAGACCTTGCGCAATGCAGCCATGACCGATGTCGGCATGGGTGTGGGGTTTTTTCTGGGCGGCCAGCCCAGCGGTTTGGTGGAGTTCTGCTCCCAACGCTGGAAGGTGGATATCACCGACCTTCCCTATAGCAAGGGGGAAGCCGTGATCGGCAGGGTAACGGTGGACACCCAGTGGCGCGAGATCCGTCCAGCCCAGGTGGGCACGGATATCATCAGGGTTAAGGCCGTTTCGGAGCAGTTCGGATATCAGACAATCTCGGCCGATCTGCCCATTGAAACCAAGGCGATAAAGGTGACCGCGGTGCCCAGTGTTGTCTTCGTGAAAAAGCCAGGGGAAATCGTCAATATCACCGCCACCCTCCAGTACGCCGAACTGGAAACAATGGACTGGCGCCCGGAAGAGGGCAGTTGGAACGACGGCATGGGCAACTCAACGAACGAGCCTGGTACTCGCCCGCTGTTGACTCCAACGGACGAAAAAAAGTACCCGTTCCTGGTGGTGGTCGAGAGCTTGAGCCGACAGGGCCTGCGCGCAGCCGGTGATCCTCCCCGCCTGGACATCGTGACGGTCAAGCACGAGAAGGCCACGATCACCGTCAGTCCCAACGGTATCTGCGTGGCCAACGGGGAAACACAGATCTTTACCGCGACAGTCGAGGGGTTAGACAACACGGCGGTCACCTGGTCGCTGGAACCGGTCACGGCCGGTGGTGTTGTGGTCGGCAGCATCAACGAGACTACGGGAGTCTACAAAGCCCCGACCAGTGGTGGATCAGAAGAGGTTCTGGTCGTGGCCACCAGCCAGGAAGATCCCGAGGTTGTCGGCAAGGCCCTTGTGGAAACCGGATCCTGTGCCTGCTCGTGGTCCCTTACTATCGAGGGTGAAGGCAGTTGGAGCGGTGAATTCGCGGGCCATCTCTTTGCGACCCAATTCGGCCCCTTCACCATGACCTTCGGTCAGCTTGACCCGGATGCCGACGGGTTGGGCACTGTCCAGATCTTCGAGGAAGGTGGCCCCACCACGGGTGTTACCGGCACCTGGGGCTGTCATTTCGGGTGGCAGATTGGCCAACGCGGCTGGTTTGCGATCAACGACGAGGATTCTCCGTCGATCCTTGAGGTTCTCTCGAACTCGGGAGCAAAAATGAAGAGTACGATTTCAGGCACGGTCTACACACCTGTCAACGGTGATATTGTCTATAAATCGTTCCATTTGAACATCCGTTCGGGTGACATTAGTACGGACGGAGCTGTTTGT
>Ga0164313_10001285_pt1 | contig 22124 bp, 15 predicted proteins | sample GuaBasSedimGuay4_FD_113735 | JGI IMG/M metagenome (GOLD analysis project Ga0164313, IMG submission 113735) | Subseafloor sediment microbial communities from Guaymas Basin, Gulf of California, Mexico - Guay4, Core 4569-4, 0-3 cm | ecosystem: Environmental > Aquatic > Marine > Hydrothermal vents... | reverse complement strand
GACAAACGATTCGCCATCCGCGAACGCAGGGGCTTCCAGCCGATAGCCGGAGGAATGCAGGAAATCCACGCCAGCAAGTTTTAATTGCTGCAGACAGACCTCCAGCTCTTCCTGGTTTTGCCAGGTCACCCAGCCATAATCATTAACCGCGTGCTGACTCAGGCGAATACAGAGGGGTAGATCACCAATCGCCGCCCGCACCGCGCGGATCACCCCCACCGCAAATGCACTGCGGCCAATCATGTCGCCGCCAAATTCATCGGTGCGTTGGTTGCTTTCGGCATTCAAGAAAGTATGGATCAGATAGCCATTAGCGCCGTGCAGTTCTACGGCATCAAAGCCAGCTGCTTTTGCACGCCCAGCAGCCTCTGCAAACTCGCCACAAGCCTGCTCGATCTGCTCAAAACCCATTGCTTTTGGCCGCTCGTAAGGAATATCAACCGCCAGGGTCTCGCGGTCGCCAAAATCCTTAAACATCCCATCCGCCGCTAGCGCACTCGGAGCCAGCGGTTGGGTACCCTGCATCGCCCGACTATGACCGAGGCGGCCGGTGTGCCAGAGCTGTATGGCAATTTTACCGCCGGCCCGATGTACCGCGTCGGTAACCTGCTGCCAGCCGGCTTGCTGAGCATCGTTACAGATCGCCGGGATGCCGCTATAACCGCGGGCGTCGGTCATGTTGACCACCGTCCCCTCGGTGACGATCAGCCCACACCCCCCCGCAGCGCGGGCGGCGTAATAACTTGCCACAGCCTCGGTGGGCACCCCACTTTCGCCACAAAACGAGCGGGTCATAGGGGCCATCACTACCCGGTTGGGCAACTCCAATCCAGCGATTTCGATCGGCGAAAACAGTTTGTCTAATTTTGAATCAGTCATCTGGGTTACCTGCTTTATGGCTATTTTTATTGGTCTATATCTCGCACCGCACCGCGATCTGCCGAGGTGGCGAAGCGGGCATACGCCCACAGTGCTTTAGAAACCACCCGCTGTCGATTTACCGGTTGCCACGGTTGATCTCGGGCCTCCATCGCCACTCGGCGCTGTTCTATAACCCCCTCATCAACCGCGAGCCGAATTGTTCTAGCCGGAATATCCAGTTCAATAATATCGCCATCTTCCACCAACCCAATGGTGCCGCCACTCGCCGCCTCTGGCGATACATGGCCGATGGAAAGCCCCGAACTACCGCCGGAAAAACGGCCATCGGTCACCAGTGCGCACTGCTTACCGAGTCCCATGGATTTCAGGTAGGCGGTGGGGTAGAGCATCTCCTGCATACCTGGGCCGCCCTTCGGTCCTTCGTAACGCACCACCACGACGTCTCCAGCGGTCACGCCCCCGGCAAGAATCACCTCGACGGCGTCATCCTGACTCTCAAACACCCGTGCCGGGCCGGAAAATTTAAGAATGCTCTCGTCAACACCGGCGGTTTTAACGATACAACCATCGACCGCCAGGTTACCGTTGAGCACCGCCAGGCCGCCGTCCTGACTATAGGCGTGTTCTCGGTCGCGGATGCAACCGCGGGCACGGTCCAGATCAATATCCCATTCACGGTCCTGGCTAAATGCAATTTGCGTGGGCACGCCCCCCGGCGCGGCCCGAAACCGCTGCTGAGCCGCCGAATCGTCACTCACCGCTACGTCCCACTGCGCCAACCCGGCGGCAAGGGACTCGCTGTGTACCGTCGGGATCGACGTATCCAGCAACCCGGCACGGTCCAGTTCGCCAAGAATTCCGTACACACCACCGGCGCGGTGAACATCTTCCATGTGATAAAACTGGGTCGCCGGCGCCACCTTGCACAGGTTAGGCACCTGGCGAGATAACCGCTCGATATTCTCCATGCTGAAATCAACATCGCCTTCTTGTGCCGCTGCCAGCAAATGCAGCACGGTATTGGTGCTACCGCCCATGGCTATATCGAGTGACATGGCATTTTCGAAGGCCGCGCGGGTAGCAATATTACGCGGCAGTGCGCGGGTATCGTCCTGCTCGTAATAAGTTTTGGCCAGATCAACAATGCGCCGTCCCGCCTCTTCAAATAGCTCTTTTCGACCGGCGTGGGTCGCCAGCAGACTGCCGTTACCCGGCAGGCTCAGGCCCAACGCTTCGGTCAGGCAGTTCATCGAGTTCGCCGTAAACATACCGCTGCAGGAGCCGCAGGTCGGGCAGGCAGAGCGTTCAACCGCCAGACTCTGCTCGTCACTCACGGTGGGATCGGCGGAAACAATCATGGCGTCGATCAGGTCAACCGCGATCTCTTCACCTTTAAACACCACCTTGCCCGCTTCCATCGGTCCGCCGGAGACGAAAATAGTAGGGATATTCAGCCGCATTGCCGCCATCAACATACCTGGCGTGATCTTGTCGCAGTTAGAAATACAGACCAGTGCATCGGCGCAGTGGGCATTGACCATGTACTCCACCGAGTCCGCGACCAGCTCCCGTGATGGCAGGCTGTAGAGCATGCCGCCGTGGCCCATGGCGATGCCGTCGTCCACCGCAATGGTGTTAAATTCCCGACCCACACCGCCGGCGGCGGCGATTTGTTCGGCTACTAGCTGACCCATATCCTTTAAATGCACATGCCCCGGCACAAACTGGGTAAAGGAATTGGCGATAGCAATAATCGGCTTTTCAAAATCTTCTTCGCTCATGCCAGTAGCACGCCAGAGCGCCCGGGCACCGGCCATATTGCGGCCCTGGGTAGAAGTTCGAGAACGATATTCGGGCATGCGACCACTCCGCTGGTGAGTTGAGCAAATTCGCTATTTTAGTCGACCCGGCGCAAGTTCCGGTGTTCGCCAACAAATCTTTGCAGCGATTTCTGCCCTGACACTGGAACCTTCGGCCAAAACGACTTGCAGACACTGAATGTTCCTGACATGGTTAACTCGCCGTTTTTGTAATACTTAACAATAGCCCCGCTGTCACCCATTCAGCCAGGAGGAAAATCGATGCAAACCTATCAAATCGCTACCGTGGGACTAGCGATTCTGAATCTGCTTTTGCTCTATCGGCTCTGGAATACTCGACAATCACGTAACACCACGCTGCGGATCTCAAGCGCTGCGACCATAGAAGAAGCAAGCAACCTCCATGAGCAGGTGTTAATCGCTACCGGCGACCCCTATTTCACCTGGGATTTAGCCACTGATACCTATGAGATAAAACAATCCATTCGGGATTTTGGCGGCTATCGCCCAGAAGAACTACCGAAAACCGCCACACAGTTCATCTCCCAAATTGTGCACCCCAATGATCGCGCAGAGCTCACGCAAACGATTGAAACTCATTTTGCCCATGAAACCGACCGAGTCGATGTTGAGTTTCGTATCCTCCATCACGATGGCCATTGGCTCTGGGTGCTTATCCGGGCGCAGACGATCCGTGACGAATCAGGCAAACCAGTGCAGCTAGTTGGCACCCAAACTGATATCTCCAGAAACAAAGAAATAGAGCGGGATTTGCGTAACAGTCAGCGGCTAGCTGGGTTAAACGACTGGTATCTGGACATTACAACCAACCAGCTCACCATTGTTGAGCTCACCAAAACTACTGGTGATAGCCCCGCCCCCCAGGTTGGCCCACTCGACCAGGTTATCCACCGAGAAGATCTCCAAAAAGTTCAAACTGCCGCCCAACATGCGATGGACACACAGGAACCTTTTGAACTGGAATTTCGTGCACTCCTTACAGACGGGGAAACTCACACTTTCATTGTCTATGGTGAAGCCGAAATCGATGCAGAGATGAAACCACTTGGTGTTGGCGGAGTCTTTCGAGATGTCACGGCAGAACGTCACTCGGAATCCCAGCTCCTGCAATTTGGAGCCCTGTTGGAAGACTCCGTTAACGAAGTCTGGATATTGCGTCTGCGTGATAAAAAATTTATTTTTGCAAATCGCCGGGCCAGTAGCAACTCGGGATACAGTCGTGATGAGCTGATGACATTATCCCCGACAGCGCTGACCGACAACTGGTCAGAAAAGCTACTGGATAAACTGATCAAAACACTTGGTCAACACGAGCAACAATGGTTTCAGCGTCAACAGCAGGTCCGCCGCAAAGACGGCTCCCTGTACCCGGTTGATCTCTGGTGTCAATTGACAGAATGGAACGGGGAGAAGGTACTGGCCACACTGTTAATCGATATTAGCGACCGCGTCGAGGCCGAACAGGCGTTACAACGTAGCGAAGAGAAATACCGCCATATGTTTGATGCGCTGCCTGATGGTGTCGCGCTGTTTCAAGCCGATGGCACCATTGTTGACTGTAACGAAATGTTAGCCGTAACCCACGGCTGGCAACGCGATGACCTCATCGGCTCACCCATCAGTCTGCTCACCGATCCTGCGCATCGTTCACAGCAGAGCGACCTGGTCACCGCACTGGCGGCTGGCCAGACCTTCCTGAGCGAAGGCGTGGACGTTCACCGCGACGGCACTCAAATACCCTTTGAAGCCAGCGCTCGCGCCATCACCATAGCCGACCAACCTTACTTAATTACCGTGCTCCACGACATAACCGAGCGCCACCGTTACATTCGCGAAGTGCAGCAGCGAAAAGAAGAGATCGAACAGTTCACTTATACCGTGTCCCACGACCTGAAAAGCCCACTGATCACCATCAAGGGATTTGCCGGACTGCTTGAGCAAGCACTCGAAAATGGTCAAATGGAATCGGTAACCAGTGATTTACAGCGCATCAATAATGCAGCGGATAAAATGCACCACCTGCTGGAAGAATTGCTGGAGTATTCCCGAATTGGCAGTGTCTCGCTCAACCTGACGACCACGCCGGCGGACAAAATCATTGCCGATGCTCTCGACCAGGTGGCTGGCCAGGTCCATCAAACAGCTGCTGAAATCAGCGTGCAACCCAATATGCCGCCGGTCTATGGCAGCCCCGAAAGACTCGCCCAGCTCTATCAAAACCTGATCGATAACGCCCTCAAATTTGCAGGGGCTGACACAACCCCACTTATTCAGGTCGGTTGGGACCAGGAAAAAGAGTTCTTTTTTGTCGAAGATAACGGTCCCGGTATCGCACCGCACTATCACAGCAGAATATTTGGCCTATTTGACCAAATCGATGCAAAACAGGACGGCTCAGGAATCGGGCTGGCCACAGCAAAGCGTATTGTCGAAAGTCATGGTGGGGAAATGTGGGTAGACTCTTCATCATCGCTGGGCGGCGCAAAATTTTGTTTTACACTCTGCGATTACCAACCAGCTCTACCGGGATTAGAACAAGCACATGCAGAGCACGGCTAAAAATGAGGTAGGCGCTGACCCGCTAATCCTGCTCATAGAAGACAACGCAGACCACGCCGAGCTGATTCGGCGAGCGATCGCCCAATGCGGCATCACGACAAAGGTCACCCACCTCGCCGATGGCGAAATAGCGCTCGATTACCTGTTTGGCTCTGCGCCGCTTACGGTTATGCCTAAACTAATATTGCTTGACATCAACCTGCCGGGGGTCGATGGCTGGCAAGTGCTTCAACGCCTGAAAAGCGCCCGTTACGCTCAGGTACCGGTGGTAATGCTCAGCTCATCATCTGACCCGACGGATATCCTCCTTGCGGCGGAATTCCATGCCAACAGCTTCGTCACAAAACCCCTTCAATTGCAGGACTATCTCTCTTTCGCCCATAACCTGATTACCTACTGGCTGCGCTGGAACCAGGTCACGCCTGAGCTGATGCCAGCCACAACCACAGGACACCACCCACTTGGCTGAACTAACGCTACTGCTGATTGACGACGAGCACGATCACGCCGACTTGATCACTCGAGCACTGCATAGACACGACCCCGCATGGCGTGTGGAGATTTGCAACAGCTGTGAAGAGGCAAGGCAGTGGCTGGACAAGTTCACCCCAACCATCGTTTTATCGGACTTGCGCCTCCCCGACGGAGACGGCCTGAGCCTGCTCAAAGAAACCGTGAACCCCGCTTTTCCGACCATTCTTATGAGCGCCTTCGGCGACGAAGAAACCGCCGTAAAAACAATTAAAGCTGGGGCCCACGACTACATAGTCAAAAGTGAGAACTCTTTCCAGTCGATTGGCCGAGTCATCGACCGTTGTCTGCGTGAATGGCAGCTTAATATTGACCGACAACAGGCGGAGCACGCACAAAGACAGTTAGGAAACCAGCTGCTCCAGGCGCAAAAAATGGAGTCGATTGGCCTGCTAACCGGGGGCATTGCTCACGATTTCAATAACATCCTCGCCAGCATGCTCGGCTTTACCGAACTAGCGATGAGCCAGCTGCAGAACGGCGACCTGCGACAGATCGAGTCTTATTTAGGCAAAGTGCGTGGCGCTGGCGAAAAAGCTCGTGACCTGATCAATCAACTTTTGACATACAGCCGCGGTGGCACCCGCAACCCCGAATCATTACTGCTAGCCCCTCTAATAGGCGAAGCCCTGCGCCTGCTCAAACCAAACGTTGGCACCCACATCACCATCCATTCTGAAATTAGTGCCAACCTGCCGCCGGTGATCCACGACCGGGTTCAGGTACAACAACTCTTGATGAACCTGATCATCAATGCCCGCGATGCCATTGGTGATGAACCTGGCGAAATCAGGGTCTCCCTGACCGACGAATTACCACCCTCATTGCGTTGTTCATCCTGCGGCCAGTCAATCGACGGTCCCCGCCTGACACTGACGGTTGCTGACAATGGCCCCGGCATTGAAGACTCTCTTCTGCAGCGAATTTTTGAGCCCTTTTTCACCACCAAGGAAAACGGCAAAGGCTCGGGCATGGGCCTTGCGGTCGTGCATGGTATTGCTCACGAAAGCGGCGGACACCTGACCGTAACACGCAGCCCTCAGCTAGGCGGCGCGGCGTTCGCACTCACCTTCACTCCAGCGCCCCAACAACAGCGGACAAAACCAGAGGGAAAATCCATCTGGATAGTGGACGACAACGACGAGTTTGCCGAATATTTACAGGAAGTTCTTCAATTTGAGGGTTACCAAACCAGAGTGATTACCGACCCACTGATTGCACTACGGGCGTTACAGGAAACCACTGACGGGCCCGACCTGGTCATCACCGATATGGTAATGCCACAGCTCAGTGGTGTTGAGCTGATTGCCAATATCCGGCAAACCCGGCCGACGCTGCCGTTTATCCTTTGTAGCGGTTATCCTGGAAAACTTGACCAACAGGATATACAGGCATTGAATCTCGTTGGCTTACTCGACAAGCCATTAGATTCACTCAAGTTGTTAGAAATGCTCCATGAATTTTTCACCCAGCCAGCGACCCTGTCCTCTATCCCGCAATAACCATCTGCCGCGCTAGCGGCGGCGTGACAAAGCCAACAGCACGCAGCCTACCACCACCATGGGTACGCTCAGCAGCATGCCCATAGTCAACCAGCCGCCGGCCAGATAACCCAAATGCTGATCTGGCTCGCGAACAAACTCCACGGTCATTCTGAACAATCCATAGAGAATTAGAAACCAGGCAGACACCGCCATCCGTGGGCGCGGTTTAACCGAGTAAAACCACAACACTAGAAATAGTAGCAGCCCTTCAAGAGCAGCCTCATAGAGCATCGATGGGTGTCTGGGCAGTGGACCTGCGCCGGGAAACACCATCCCCCAGGGCTTGTTGGTCACCGCCCCCCAAAGTTCGCCATTAATAAAATTGCCGATACGCCCAGCGCCCAGGCCAATGGGCACCAGGGGTGCAATAAAATCGGTAATTTCAAACCAGCGCTTATCGAATTTGCGGGCAAACAACCAGCAGGCAACAAAAACCCCGAGCATGCCGCCGTGAAAGGACATGCCGCCCTTCCAGATCTCCAGCATTGCCAACGGGTGTTGCAGGTAAAACCCAGTTTGATAAAAGAGCGCGTAGCCGATCCGGCCGCCCAGAATCACCCCCAGCGCGGCGTAGAAAATCAGGTCTGCCACCTGTTGCGGGGTAAAGTTGTTATCTTCTCGCCGTGCCCGTCGGGTGCCGAGCCAGCCGGCACCGAGAAAACCCACTACGTAAGTGAGTCCGTACCAGCGCAGTGCCAACGGGCCGATTTGAAAAATCACCGGATCGATATCGGGGTAAACCAGCATTATCACCTTCCAGAAACCGTCACCCAACAACAACTGCTGGGGCGTAAAATAGCGCGCTATTTTCGCATAATCACGCCACCCAATTAACCGTGGCCCAATAACCTACTCAATTTATTAACAACAATGAATCGACTCAGCCAGCAAACCAGCCCCTACTTGCTTCAGCACGCCGACAATCCCGTCGACTGGCACCCCTGGGGGCCTGAAGCCCTGCAACTGGCGCAGCAGACTAGCAAACCCATATTGCTGTCTGTTGGCTATTCCGCCTGCCACTGGTGTCATGTGATGGCACATGAATCATTTGAAAACCCCTCGATTGCGGCGCTGATGAACGAGTTCTTTGTCTGCATCAAAGTCGATCGAGAAGAGCGCCCTGACATCGACCGTATTTACCAGACCGCCCATCTTTTTTTAACTCGCAACTCTGGTGGCTGGCCGCTGACAATGTTTTTGACGCCCGACCAGCAACCCTTTTTTGGCGGGACCTATTTCCCCCCGGAACCACGCCAGGGACAACCAGGTTTTGTTGAATTACTACAGCGGGTGAATGACTATTACAGCCAGCACGGTGACGAAATCCATCAACAGAATCAGGCGTTGCAACTGGCTATGCTGCAAAGTGAAGCCGGCGCGCCCATCAGCCGGGAAGAAATCACCGCCGAACCACTGCACCGCGCCGGCGCGCTGTTAAGAGAGAATTTTGATAGTCACCACGGTGGGTTTGGCGGCGCTCCAAAATTCCCTCACGTACCCAGTCTCGAGCTTTGCCTGCGCCTGGTCCAGCAGGATGAGAAATTCCTGCAGATAGCTATTTTCAGCCTCGACAAAATGGTTAACGGCGGGCTCAACGACCAGGTCGGCGGCGGTTTTTTTCGTTATTGTGTTGATGACCGCTGGCAGGTCCCCCATTTTGAAAAAATGCTCTACGACAATGGTCTACTGTTAACACTACTTAGCCAGGCATCGGTTGCCAACCGCAGCGGCCGCTACCATCGCGTGATCGAAGAGACCGGCCGCTGGGTAATCCGAGAGATGCAATCACCAGACGGCGGCTACTACTCCAGCCTCGACGCCGACTCGGCCCCGCCTGAACACACCGGAGAAAAAGTTGAGGGTGCTTTCTACACCTGGACTCAAGAAGAAATCGAAGCGCTGCTAACTAAAGAGGAACTGGCGGTTGCCAACAAACGGCTGGGCCTGGATCAACCCGCTAACTTCGCCGGTCGTTGGCACCCAACCATCCAACAAACCCCGGAGCAACTCGCCGCCGAGCTGAATATCTCTACCAAACGCGCAGTGGTACTCATCACTGGCGTGATGCAAAAACTCCACCAGGCCCGCCAGCTGCGCCACCCACCGGGGCGCGACGAAAAAATCCTCACCGCCTGGAATGGTCTGATGATTCGCGGCATGGCGCTGGCCGGCCGCGAGACCGGCCAGCAGAGTTTCATCGACTCTGCCGAACGCGCGCTGACGTACCTGCGCAACCATCATTGGCAGGAGGGACAGTTATTGGCCACCAGCCACGACGGCCACGCCCATCTCAACGGCTATCTTGACGACTACGTGATGGCAATGGATGGCATTTTAGCCCTGCTGCAATGCCGCTGGCGCAGCGATGAATTTGAATTTTTACAGCAGCTGGCCGAGCGAGTGTTATCGCATTTTCAGGCTACCGATGAAACAGGAAACGGTACCGGTCTACATTTTACCGCCGACGATCACGAGCGCCTGATTCTGCGCACCCGACCCTTTGCCGATGACAGCCTGCCCGCCGGCAACGGTGTTGCCGCAAGGGTATTTGGCCTGCTGCACCACCTCACCGGCGAGACTCGCTACGGCGATCTACAGCGGCAAATTCTGTGCGGTGGCTGGCAACCTCTCAGTGAAATGCCTATGGCCCATTGCGGCCTGCTGGCCGGATTACAGGATTATCTTGACCCCCCCTCTACCGTGGTCGTGCGGACATCCAGTGACGCAACACTCAGGTGGCAGCAGACGCTGAGAACCTCGATGAACCTCCGCGGCTACGGCCTGGTGATTGCCGATCAGAGCGAACCGCTACCGGGGCTGCTGGCCGAGCGTAAAACCATGGCCGGACAGGCCGCCACAGCATATCGCTGCAAAGGCTTCCATTGTTATCTTCCCGTTCATGATCAGGAAACCCTGGAGACAACCCTGGGAATAGATTAACGGTCAGCGAATTTAAGCCACTGATTTGCTGAGCTTAAACACCCTGGCAGAGGGAAGCCGCAACAGAGTGACGTCAATAATCGTGGTGCGGAAACTCTGCACCACTTCCCTGACCCGGTCTCCGCTCAGCGACAACAGCAGTGGCAGGTAGTGAATCTCGTCAGAATCAAGCTCCGTAGCCGTTATTTCAAGCTCTAAACTGGTAATCCCCTCCAACAACTCAATCCAGGTTCCCGAATCCTGGTCAAAGCGCTGAGTACGCAAATAGAAGGTAATGGTGCCTGGGTGGTACTTATTGAGATGATCATCTTCGATCATGTCCTCAAGTCTCAACGCTTTTTTGACGACCCGCGACTTAAACGTAATATCGTAATGCTGAACCGCATCGCCGAACTGATCCTGCAGACGAAAAATTATCTGCGCATGCCCTTCATATTGCGCTCGCGGATTCCACTCGGTTATCCCACCGTGTAGCTGCGCCGCACGGGCAAACGTTTGCTCGGTGGCTTGCTGATAATGAATGCGGGTCTGTTCGTAATCGGATAGCCCATCCGCTGCCGACGTAGCGGGCCGCGCAGTAAGCGCGGCTACCACTAACGGAATCACCTCTTCACGGTTTTCGCTACCGCTAACAATCCCCGTCTTTTTGCCGAAGTGGGCGGTTTCAAAAAGGATTGCGAAGGGCACTTCAACCCGAGTATCCGCCAGGCCTTCAAAATTGGCCAAGTAAAAACCTTCATCAATCTGCAGATTGCGAGACCGCCTGTTGACCATTTTTTTCAGCTCTGCCACCCCGAGCAGACCGGCCCCTTCGGAGTGCTGAATCGATACATAATTGAAATTCAAATTACAGGCGCTGGTACGTACCGTGTTGTCCGCTGAGTCCTCTTTTACGTAACGGATTGGCACCGCCCTCAGCACCGACAGGGTTTGCGAGCCGACAATACAAAACTCCTGCACGCCGTAATCATCACGCATATTCTCACCCGGCTTTAAAAAATGCAGATGCATATCGAGCGTTTTTGAGCTACCAAACTCCAGCTCATCAAGCACGCGCGTGCCACGCCCCGTGCCCTGAAAAATCAATCGACTCCATCGCGACAGCTGACCACGGCCAACATGCGCCAGGCCACTACCAAAATTTGCGCCCGCCAGATGCACCAGATTAAGAATTGGCGACGGTTTCGGGCTGTGGTTTTTAATCCAGTTGCGAACCACCAACGCACCGGTGCTGTGAATAACCACATGAAAACCATCATCGAGCAACCCGGGTTGCTGAGCGGCTAAAGCCTGCAACGCCCGCTGCATCGCAAAACTGATATCGTCGAGGCCAACCCCATCACTTAGCGAGATCCAGCGAGAAAGGTTGATATCGACTACCCCCGTGTCCGGGAATCGCTGCCGCAACTCAGCCGGCAGCGAGCCATAGATCTTCTCTGCGGAGGTGTTTTCCCCTTCCGAAGAATAGCCGTGAATTAGTAAAATTGGCTCCATGGAGGCCTCCTATTGGAATTATCAATCACTTTTAACCCCCACAAACTAACTGGATGCGGGCAACTTTTTTTCCACCATGCTGAAAAGCCCCTGTACCACGAAAGCCATCAACACTGCCGGAATCGCTCCCTGCAAAATCAGCCCGGTATCGTCGAGACGTATCCCGGCCAAAATCGGCTGGCCGTAGCCTCCGGCACCGATCAGCGCACCCAGTGTAGCGGTGCCGATGTTAATTACCGCGGCGGTTTTGATACCCGCGAGAATGGTGCGCGACGCCAGCGGCAATTCAATCTGCCAAAGCCGCGCCCATGCCGACAGACCCAGCGCCACGGCGGTCTCCTGCAATTCGTGGCTAATGCCGGACAGGCCTGCCTCGGTGTTACGAAGGATGGGCAACAGGCTATAAAAAAACAGCGCGACAATAGCCGGCAGCGTGCCGATGCCCAGCAGAGGAATCATAAACACCAATAGAGCAAGGCTCGGGATCGTTTGCACCGCGCCGGTCAGGCCTAGAATCAGCCGACCGATGGCCGGCTTTTTAGCTGCCAGCACGCCCAAGGGCAGCGCTAATAACAAGGCCGCGAACATCGAGACGCCAACCATAAAGAGCTGCTGGCTTGTGGTTATCCACAGCTCTTTGCGCAGATTGCTTTGCGGCCGTACATCCGCCGGGGCCAGCTTTAACCGGTTCTCTAAAAACTGCGCAGCGACTTCCTTAGCTGGCTGCTTATCCAGCTTTTGCAGGCTATTAAGCCGCGAGATATCAACCTCGCTGAGCTGCCCCGAGAGCGCCGCCAGCAGGCCCACCACTTCGGGTCGATCAGCCGCCCAATTCGCCCGGTAGAGCAGCAACGCGTGATAGTCCGGAAAGTAACTACGGTCATCCACCAGCACCCGCAAATTGTAATAACTGATCTCTGCATCGGTGGTGTAGAGATCGATCACGTCGAGATCGCCCTCGACCAATCCCCGATAGGCGAGGTCGTGATCGAGCCCGGTGGCTAATTGAGGTAGCTGATAAGCCGCTTTGAGACCCGGCCAGCCATCGGCGCGATGCAAAAACTCATTACTGACGCCTATTTTTAACCCGGCATGCCTCAACAGATCTGACACCCTGGTTATGTGCAGACCCTCCGCCCGCGGCTCCGCCATGCCCATGGCGTAGTTATTAGCAAAGCCAAAGGGCGGCAGTGCAGCAATACCCTCGCCGCTTAACAACTTATCCAGCGGCGCAGTGGTCGCTTCAACCACGTTGGCAAGCAACTCAAAACGCAGCGTGCCACTGTATTCGGGATAAACGTCGATATCCCCCCGCTGCAGCGCATTCCAGAGAATACGACTGCCGCCGAGGGCCTCGCGGTGTACTGCGGGAATGCCCCGAGCAATCAATAACTGGGTTGCTAACTCGCCTAGCAGCACCGACTCGGTGAAGTTTTTTGAACCGACCACCACCGGCGTTGAGCTGTTTTTGCCCGCTGTGGCAGTTGCAGTAAAAATCAGCCCCGCCGCGATCAGACCGACAAAGCGAAATAGCAGGCCGCTCACTCGGGTAATCCCCGCGATGCCGCCAGAAACTGCTCAACAAAGGGGGTCGCTGGCTGGTCTCGAAATACCGAAAAAGCCCCTTGCTGAATAATCTCTCCTTCACTCAACAGCACCAGGTGGTCAGCCAGCCAGGCAGCCTCGGCCACATCGTGACTGACCAGTACCACTGTCTTGTTAAGTTCGCCGATGAGCGCCTTGAGCTCATCCTGTAATTCATGGCGAATCAGCGGATCGAGGGCGCTGAACGGCTCATCAAGCAGCAGCAAATCCGGATCGAGCATCAACGCGCGCATCAGCGCCACCCGTTGACGTTGACCACCGGAAAGGGCCGATGGCATCCGCTTTAAAAGGTCCATTTTTAGCCGTGTTAACTCAGCAAGTTCTGCCAGACGCTGGTCAATCTGCCGCGGATTCCAGCCTGAACGGCGAGCCATCAACGTGACATTATCGCGCGCCGTTAAATGGGGAAACAGCCCGCCGCTTTGAATCAGATAGCCGGTTCGGCGACGAATATCAATGAGCCGATCCGCGGTAAGAGGCTCTCCGCCAACAACAATCTCACCCGCATCAGGAGTGAGCAAGCCCAATATCAGCCGCAACAGGGTGGATTTGCCACTGCCACTACTGCCCATCAGGGCGGTGGAACGTCCGGCCACAATGTTGAGATTGAAATCTTTAAACAGCCGCTGGCCGGCAAAGCCAAACTCGATCGACCGAAACTGAATCACTGCGTTTGCCTGTCTAATTCAGAATCGGATTCAGGCCCTGGGCGGTGGCAGGATATTCGGATAATAGCGCTCATTCATGCGCTGGTAATAATCGAGTAAACGCGGCTTGCCCAGCAGGTACTGTTTTATCGGGTTATCGATGGGCGGTCCGATGAAGCAGATCAAAAAGGCCTGCACGGTGGCATCCACCGCGTGGGGTTCATCACCAAGAAAGAAAGGCTGATCACCGAGAAGCGTGTCCAGCGCATCAATATCGTTACGGCCGATCTGCATGCGCTCTTCGCGGCTATGACGACCCAGCCCCTGGCCATGAAGGCTTTTTTTCAAACTACGCCGAATTAGCGGCGGCACAATCACCTGCAGCGGCTTGGGTAATGCTCCAAATAGTGTAGGCCGCACCTGCTGCCAGCCAGACTCTTCCATCCAGCGGCAGTGCAGCAACACCCAGTAAAAGCTGTCATGCATCATCCGGGTAATTAGGTGACTTTGCGCCTGTTGCGCAGGCGTCAGATCACCATCTACCGGGTCACCAAACTTCTTTTTCAGGTGCTCAATAATTAACTCAGAATCACCGATGGTCTCGCCGTCGAGCTTTATATAAGGAATTTTCCCCTTCGGTGCCTTGCGGGTATCCCCATCGATCACGCTTACATATTCGATGCCGGCCATTTTCAGCCAGAGCTCCAGCTTCATGCAAAACGGACTGGCATCCGGAAACCCCCACGCAGGCCCAAATTGATAAAACTCCAACATGACTCACTCCTTAAATTGTTTTAGTAAAAATTCAACCACGATGACAGGCCGCGAAAGAAGCGAGCCACCAGCGTCATAATAAGCGGTAAACTCAATATACTAGCGATTAGGCGGTTAGCGCCTCAACTAGGCGTGGTCGACCCGTATTTATTAAGGTGGTGCAGAACAGATACTGGAGGAGAGAGCAGTGGCTGGGTTACATCAGGCAGTATTGAGAACGGACATCAGCGGAATGCCCCTGGAGTGGATCAACTACCAGGAGGCGGCGAAGCTTTACCACGACAACCGCGTTGCCTATACCTGTGGCAGTTTGCTCTATAAAATCCACGGTGGCATTAACGCGGCCTCGCAGCAGCGCAGTGTGATTGAAGTCAACTCGATTATCGCTACCAATGGCACCCATCGAGCCCGGTATCGTAGCGGGGCCCATTACGCACCGCCACTGAACAACCCCACCCTGTTTCGGCGCGATCAGCAGATATGCCTGTACTGCGGTGACCGTTTTCGTAGTAGCGAGCTGTCTCGCGATCACGTCACCCCCATCAGTAGCGGTGGCACCGACACCTGGAACAATGTTGTCACCGCCTGTCGGCGCTGCAACAACCACAAGGCTGACCGGAGCCCGGAAGGCGCGGGCATGCCGCTGTTGGCAGTACCCTTTACGCCAACTCATGCCGAGTACATATTCCTTAAGGGGCGCAGAATTCTCGCCGACCAGATGGAATTTTTAAGTGCTCACTTTCCCCGTACCAGTCCGCTCCATCAGCGGCTTGGGGCAGCCAAAGCCATCGATCCATTCCAACCTGTCACTTAACCAAGGAGAAAGTAATGTCCAGCAATCTGATCGAATACCGTAACGAAGGCAAAATTGCCATTATCACCCTGAACCGCCCTGAAGCGATGAACTCGATGACCGTGGGCATGATGGAAGAGCTCACTGCTGCAGTGAAACGCTTTGATCGGGATGATGACGCCTGGGTCGGGATTCTAAACGCTAATGGCCGCGCTTTTTGCACCGGAGCCGACCTGAAAGAATCCCTTGGCCTGATCGCCGAAGATGCTGGAAACCTTTACGAATTGCCTAAAACCGGCATGGCCACGGTCACCGCCATCGCCAACCTGAAAAAACCGACCATTGCTGCGGTTCACGGCCACACGGTGGCGGGCGGAATGCTGTTTGCCAATGCTTGCGCGCTTATAGTGGCGGCAGAGTCCACAAAATTCGCAATGCCAGAGGCGAAAGTGGGGATGCCAACCCTTGGATACCTGGATATGTGGAAAATAGTGGGGCCAAGGCGCTTTATGGAGATGGCACTCACCGGCAGCAGTTTCAGCGCTGAGGCAGCCCTGCAGTATGGCCTGGTCAACAAGGTGGTGCCCGACGACAAGCTGCTGGAAGAAGCCCTGGCGATGGCCAACAAAATCGCCCGCAACTCGCCAAAATCGGTCGCTGGCCACCTACAGGCGGTAAAACTTTCGGTGAAATACAACAAAGAACTACTGGAAGAGATGGCCACCACCATCTGGGACGATGTGGTTTACAGCGAAGACCTGCAGGAAGGACTACGTTCGTTTGGCGAAAAACGGGCGCCGGTCTGGAAAAACAAATAAACCGGGCTTAATCGAGACTCCGAGTCCGGCCCATTACGGGTCGGACTCGGACATCGCCACGGCAGTCGCTGCCGCTTCTACTCCGTATAGAGCGTAAACACGCCGCTGGAACCCGCATCACGCAGGGGAATCAACTCAGCATATTCTGGCGAATCCCACCAGCTACGAAAAGTCGCCTCGTCGGCAAAGCGAAATATCAGCAGGTCGCCATCATCAGAAATTCCTTTCAGATCTTCCTGCTTCTTCGCTTTTACCACCAATTCACCGCCCCTGGCGCGCACCATCGGCCCAACAACCTTACGATACTCCGCCAGTTTTTCGCCATCTTTCACCTGCATGATCGCAACCAGCAATATGCTCATCTTAGTATCTCCAATCTAATTTTTTACCGGTCGGCGAAGGCCCCTAACCATCTAAACAATATCTAACTGCTGCAATTTGCCCAGCAGCCGCTCACGCTCTCCACTGGTCAACGATTGCACGGGTGCAGTGACCGGACCAGCGTGCAACCCAAGAAACTCACACCAGAGTTTAATCACGCCAATCAGCCGGGCATACGCCGCCGTCTTGCCCAACGGACCCATGAATTCATCTTCATAAACCGCCCAGATCGGCCGCAGGCTTTCCCACTTCGCCCAGGCATCATCCCAGTTGCCAGCTAATGCATCGTTGTAGTACCCCCGTAGCACCTCGCGCTTTTTGCCGTAAAGTAGGTAAGAAAACTCGGCAAACAGCACCTGCCCACCCTGGCGCAAATCATCCACAAAAAACTGCTCGATAGGGTCTGACACAATAAAATCGTCGCGCAATTCTCTACGTAGCAGTATCGACTCTGAGCGGTTTAGATGACCCTGTTTGACGCAGACCACAGTCTCCAGATCCACTAGCCGCTTCATTAACTCCAAACTCAGCACCTTACCGGATACCGGCGTGCGGTAGAGGCAAACTGCCAGGTCAGAGCGATCCGTCACGTATTGGAAAAAATCGAAAATTTCGCTATCGGTACGCAGCTGAGTCATCGGATTCATCACTTCGGCACCGCTGTATCCCAACTGCTCTATATGAGCCAGTTTGCGCACACAAAAATCTGCCGATGGATCGAGAATAATGCTCCACAGGTCAGTGCGCCCAGCCACCGCATCGGCGACTATGTCGTGATAGCGAAACCACTCTTCCGGCTGCATGTTCCAGGTTTCGGCGGCAAAACCACCGACCACCAGCCCATCTACGCCCCAGTCGATATAGGTATCGATGTTCTCGCGCAGTTGCGCTTCGTTAATTTTGCCGTCGGTAATCGGCGTGATCGGCGCTGAGTAAAACCCTCTAATGGTTTTCTGGGCCCAGGTCTTTGCTTCGCCACGGGTGAAATCTGCCATATTCCTCTCCTTGATGATGGTGTTATCGTTTGTTTATCAGCGAGAATACTACTCGGAATTAGCCCTAGCTGGGCCACACACTGACAGCCATCGATAATGCCTCATTGGGAGATAAAGGTGAACTACAACGAACCAGACCACATCCGCATGCTGCGGGAAACTTTGCAGAAATTTGTCGAAAAAGAGATGCCCCGGGAACTGGCACGGGAGTGGGACCAAACCAACGAGTACCCGGCGGAGGTCTTCGCCAAACTCGCCGAGCTGGGGGTAACCGGCATGGTCATGGGCGAAGAATACGACGGCAGCGGCCGGGATATTCAGGCCACCATGGTGATCATTGAGGAGCTCTCCAAACGTAGCATGGCAGTCGCCGTGCCCTACATCATGTGTACCTGTTATGCCGGCATGAACCTGGCCGAATGCGGTAGCGACGAACAAAAAGCAACACTACTGCCAAGGGTGGCTACTGGCGATTTGTTGTTTGCCTATGGCCTCACGGAACCGGATGTCGGCGCCGACCTGGCCAGCGTGCGCACTACTGTCGTTCGCGACGGTGACGAACTGGTTATCAACGGCTCCAAACGGTTTTGTAGTGGCGCAGAAATTTGCGACTACATCTACACACTGGCCTGCAGCGACAAAGAAGGCCCCCGCTACGGTAACTTGTCCTTTGTCATGATCCCGCCGACTACCCCCGGTGTCACCATTGAACGTATCGCCACCATGGGCATGCACGGCGCTGCGACAACCGATGTCACCTTCAGCAATGTGCGGGTGCCACTCAACGCCCTAATGGGCGGCGAAGCTGGCTGGAATAACGGCTGGAAAATGCTCGCCGGCCCCGGCCTCGATGTGGAAAAACTGGAAGTCGCCGCGATTGCCGTAGGTGTTGCCGCCGCCGCAGTTGAAGACGCCTGGGAATACAGCCAGGAGCGCCAGCAATTCGGCAAACCGATCTGCACCTACCAGTCGATCCGCCATAAGCTGTCAGATATGCAGACAAAACTGCACGCCGCGCGGCTAATGATGTACCACGCAGCCGACCTGGTTCAGTCAGGCGAACCGGCGGGCGTTGAAACCTCGATGACCAAAATGTTCACCACTGAAACCGCCAAAGAGCTGGCCCTGGAATGTCAGACCATCATGGGCGCCTACGGCTACGTGAAAGAATTTGATTGCGAGCGTTATGTTCGAGAAGCGATCGTGTTGCCTATTTTTGGCGGTTCAACCGCGATACACCTGAACAACATCAGCAACTGGATGGGCCTGCCGAAAAAGTGACCGGCTGGACAGCAGTAATCAGCGAAGAATAACTGCCACCTTCGCAATAACGCATCGCTAACCGCAATTTAACCAACGCCCAACCTCAGGGTTGGTTAAATTTTGCGCTGTCTGGGCCGACAGCAGCGCAATGGATACCTCAACTGATACGACTCCGATCCCCCGCCCGCCAGTCATGGCAGGGGAGCATGCCAACCTGCCTCAGGGAATGGCGGTCAGCACTCGAATTAACCTGCTCGGCTATCTGGGAACGCTTGGTAGCAGCGCAGTTATCGGTGTGCTCTGCTTTCTACTTTCCGCTCACGCACTGCTGCAAAATAGCCGGGACGATGCCCAGGCTGCGTTAGAACTTATCGCCCGGGAGAATACCGTCCTGATCCGTTCTGACGATCTAACGTTTCTGCACAAGAGGCTTGAGCAGATTGGTCAGTTCCCGGGGGTGGCTGGAATACTGATCAATGACAACAACCAGCGGCCCATAGCCAGTTTCAGCACTGAAGGTCGCAGCTGGAATCCAGGCGACCTGGCAGAAAATAGCACCTGGCGCTCTACCTGGGGGCTGTTAGAAATCCTTACCGGTCCGCCGTGGGCAACTCTACAAACCCCCATCCTGTCTGGTAATCAAAAAGTGGGGACGCTCTTTCTGGTCTGGGATTTATCTCGCATACATAGCCAAATTCGCCAATTGTTAATCGCAGTATCAGCTGCTTTTCTAGTAATTTTACTGGTAACAGCGGCACTCACCAAAGCCCTGCAGCGATCACTTGGCAGGCCGGTCAAAGAACTGTTAAACGCAATACATGGATTCACCGGGGGGGTCTCTACCGCCCGCTCCGCCCGCGTTTTTGCCAGAGACGAACTGGGCGAATTGACTGCTTCTTTCAACGCGATGTTGGCGCGTCTGCTCGAACAGCGCCGGGAACTACACACGGCTCGCACGAAACTTGAAGAGCGAGTGGCAGATCGAACCGCCGAGCTTGAAACGAGACGCCGTGAAGCAGAAACAGCTCAACATGAATTACGCCGCATAACCGACCTGTCACTAGATATTTTGCTGCTAATCGACGAGAACGGCTGTGGGGTGTCGGTCAGCTCAGCGGTCACCGACATTCTCGGTTACAGCGAGGCAGAGCTTCTGGGGAGGAACATCCATGAACTCATGTATTCAAAGGACCGTGTTGAAACAGATGGGGAGCAACTACGTGTACAGGAGTTTCTGCAACAACAGGGCGGCCAAATTCATAATGTCGAACGACGGTTTGTCCACCGAAATGGCCAGAAGGTATGGATGGAATGGAGCCTGACACTACTGGACGATAACCGCGTATTCATGGTCGGCCGCGACATTCAAGACCGAAAAAAGAAAGAAGTGGAATTGATGGTCGCGCATAAAGCCGAAACCATCGCCCGTAAACGCGCCGAGCAGATCGTTGATATATCGCTGGATGTGATCGTAACCCTGGACTCCTCGGGGCGTTATCTGGAGGTTAGCCGGGCAAGTGCACAGATGTTTGGCTACGCTCCCGATGAGTTGCGTGGACGATTATTTACCGACTTCATCGCCGAAGAGGAATTCGATGCAGAAAACATCGGGCCCAGCCTGATCGAAACGGTTAGAGAGGCTGGAGGTAGCCTGGGCGGACAGATACACAAGTTTCGGCACAAGCAGGGTCACTGGGTCTGGGTCGAATGGAATATCGCGCTGCAGGAAAATGAAAACGCAATGTACGGTATCGCTCGCGATATCACCGAACGCCGCGAATACGAACAGGCACTAATTACTGCCCGTAACGAAGTCCAACAGGTCATCGACATGTCCCTGGACCTGATCGTCACTCTCACGCCAGACGGTACAATCCTGACCGTCAACGCTGCCAGTGAGCGCTTGATTGGATATCGACCGGAAGAGCTCATCGGCTTTGATATCCAACCCCTGATAAACCAGGATGACATGGCCCTACATTCTGTTCACAAGCTGTTCGACAAAATAAAATCCGACGGCGGTGAGCTCAATGGCCTGGTCCGCCGTTTTCGCCACAAAACTGGTCGTTGGGTTTCGGTGGAGTTAAATTTTGTTTTGCATAATGAGGGCAAAGACACCCTCATACACGCTACCGGTCGCGACGTTACCGATCGCATCACCTACGAACAGGAACTCATCACCGCCCGCGAAATCGCCGAGGCTGCTACCGCCACCAAATCTACCTTTCTAGCCAACATGAGCCACGAAATTCGCACGCCATTAAATGGTGTGATGGGCATGTTGCAGTTACTAAACGAAACCCAGATTGATATCGAGCAAGCCGGCTACCTGGGTACCGCTCTCAGTTCCAGCGCTACCTTGCTAACACTGATTAATGACATTCTCGACTACTCTAAAATTGAAGCCGGCAAACTCACTATCGAAACCCAGCCGCTGAACCTGTTGGAACTGCTTGAAGATGTCATGGCCATCTTTGGCAAACCTGCTGCCGACAAAAGCGTCAACCTCTCCGCTATTCTAAGCCCCCAAATTTCGACCCATATTTTTGGTGATGTAACCCGTCTGCGGCAAGTACTGACCAACCTGATTGGTAATGCAATGAAGTTCACCGAGAAGGGCGAAATCGTCTGTCACGGAAGCCTGGAGATGGCCCAGGGAACCACCCTGCTGCGTATCGATGTCAGCGACACAGGCATCGGCATTGCTGCCAAAAAACTCAAGACAATTTTTGACTCTTTCTCCCAGGCCGATGATTCCACCACTCGCCAGTACGGTGGCACCGGGTTAGGACTGGCCATTTCAGAACAATTGGTAACGCTGATGGACGGCGCAATCAGTGTCACCAGCACACCCGGCAGCGGCTCTACATTCACCATCACCCTTCCGCTAGTCACCGCAGATGCCCCGGGGTTTGGGTATCCGGGGATAGAATCTAAACGAGTACTGATAATTTCAGAAGCGGCCTCCGTCCGAGAAGCCATTGGTGTCATTTTCGCCCGTGCGGGCATGCAGGCGACGATGCTGCCAATCTGGCAGCACAACCTGAAACACCTTCT
>Ga0164313_10001284_pt1 | contig 22160 bp, 20 predicted proteins | sample GuaBasSedimGuay4_FD_113735 | JGI IMG/M metagenome (GOLD analysis project Ga0164313, IMG submission 113735) | Subseafloor sediment microbial communities from Guaymas Basin, Gulf of California, Mexico - Guay4, Core 4569-4, 0-3 cm | ecosystem: Environmental > Aquatic > Marine > Hydrothermal vents... | reverse complement strand
TCTTTATATATTCTCCCAAAATAGAGAAGAAGTCTTTGGGTTTTGATCGATTATAGGAGAGCATGTCCTTAAGATATTCAACACTGCAGTCCTTTTTTATAATCCTGGCATTCCTTTCTATACCTTTTGGCTCTTCTGCAAGTACATCTAGCAAATCATTTAATGAAACTGAACCCAGGTAACTGGGTTTTGCTCGTTGCTTTTCCGCGCTCCAATCACTGGACTTTATGCGTTCTCCGGTATAGTATCTCAATCGGTGCCCTCTGTGATGGATATTGATGTAGATGGGTGCTGTGCCTTCTTTGTCCAGCAACTTCTTGAGGATGTAAAATCTTGCTCTCATGGGAATAATTTATGTATAGGGTTCAGATTTATTTTGAATCACTTTTGAGTCACTTTTGAGTCCGAACCCTCTGATTTTACTACTTCCGTCAATTGTTCAGATTTTTCCATTTTTCAATGGTTTTAGGGTTCAATTCATAAAATATGGGTCGTAACCATACCCGCAAATGTCCGTTATATATGACGTCTAATATAGGCAATATATACATATAAATACACATTATTACAGATTTAATTCCTGTAATGCACTGATAATAAAGCTTATTACATAAGGGGGTTCAATTCAGCTGAGTCACCACCCTCTAAGAACCTCAATCAGAAACGGTCGGGGTTTTTTTATTGGAAGTGCCGCTCTAATCCATAGCCAAAAGCTTAAACCCAATAAAGGTAAGCAGATCAAACACGAGATTATCGACTCAAAACTGTATCCTCTTTGCTTCAACAGGATCAGGCATTAACACAATGATGAAAATGAAAAACACTTCAAAGAATTTAACATGAAATCCGGTTCGAGCCACATGGGATTAAGACCGTTTTTCAATTCTGTTATCTTATTGATATCTGTACTCTGCAGCAAGGTATAATGTTTTGGAAAACATTGTAAATACACTTATTCCCAGTATATTAACTTAAATATCATGCTGCTTTTTTCTTCTGTTATTATTAGTTTTTAACATTTAAGAGAACTGCGAACTTTTATGACATCTTTAACAATCAACATATACTCTTTTAGCAATAAAACACTCTTATGAAAAAGACTTTAAGATTTATAGTGACATGCCTTTTCTTATTAGGATTTAGTCTTCAATTTGATTCATGCAGAACAACAACGATACGCCATGGTTGTTTATGTTACAAAGACATGACGAAAGGGGCAGAAAGTACATTAACTGTTAGTTCATCACATATTGAGGATTTCTACTCAACCGACGAAGCATCAGGAGCTTTAACTGCTGATGGTGGTTGCCATGCAAATATGAATTTGGTTTTCAGGTGGGCTGATGATGATTTAGCCAAAACCGATACAAGACCTCCTCTTAGTTATGAATTCCAATCGCTGTTTGGTTATTTTCCAACAAATTTGGGAATGGAAACAATAAGCACAACTGCTGAGGGCATAAATGAATATAGGATATTTGTTTCTCAAGCTGCTGATGCGGAGAATCCTGAAGCTACCCGATATGGTATTTGGGTTAAATATGTAAAAGGGGTAACTACCGAAAGTGGGGCTATTACATGCAATATTTCTATTAGCTATTATGTCTATAATGAAGCGTTCTGGAAAGAGGGATGTGAGATGGATGAATAGTAGAATCATTCAGCAGCTTTACCTGTCATTGGAACGAATCTGACCGGATAGTGAGATTTACTTGAGATCCGGCCATTCCTGTTTTTGGTCACAGTAACCATGTACTGGGTTTGGTTGGCTTTCCCCACTGGAATCACAATTCGGCCACCGGGAGAGAGTTGATCTATAATAGGCTGTGGGATATCTTCTGGTGCACAGGTGACAATGATCCTGTCAAAAGGGGCTTCCTCCGGCCAACCTTCATACCCATCTCCTATCCGGACATGAATATTGTCATATCCCAACTCATGTAAAAGGAGTTCTGCCTTCAATCCAAGAGGTTCAATAATTTCAATGGTGTATACATGATTGCATAACTCACCCAGTACTGCAGACTGATACCCGGAGCCGGTTCCTACTTCCAGGACCTTATGATTACGCTCTATTTCAAGCAATTCTGTCATATGTGCCACAATAAATGGCTGGGAGATTGTCTGATTGTAACCAATTAACAGGGGCGAGTTTCGATAGGCATCCTTCCGGAATTCCATGGGAATAAAAGCATGCCTGGGCACCCGTTTCATCGCTTCTAATACAAGGGAGTCCTTAACAGGTTGATAAGGATAGTTGGCTATGCCCTTCCATACCATCTTTTCTCGTTCTTTTACCCTTTCTGAAAATGCAGGATGTTGATTTTCTACCGGTTGGTAAACCTGTGAATGGGAAGAAATCCCTGACAGGATTAACAGTGCTGGTAAGAATGCGCGTAGGAAACGCATGATGTAGAGAGTAAGGCTCTGTTTACGAGAGGAAAAACCGGCCAGGAACCAGTCTCCTTCCCTGCCACTGGCATACTTATAGCGATAGTTGCCGAATCCCACAATGGAGGCTCGCCTCAATGGATCTTCAATTTCTTCCATGTAAGATGCAACGCTTTTGCTGGTGGGTTTGGTCTTGTTTTCAGCCATTTTACTATTGATCGATCTCAATTTAAGAACCGATCAAACCATTATATTGTTCATTGGTTTATAATAATGATCCTGTTCTTAAGTTAATTTAAGTACCAATATTGTTATTTTTGCAAAATAAACAGAGGCATGAAAGCATATAATCCCCATATATTTCTCCCATTTCTTCTCCTGAGTCTGATTATCCTGGTTGCCAGTTGCAAAAAGGATCCGGAACCCGGTCCTGAACCTGATCCGGGACTTCCGCAAGAGATTCTGATACTGAATAACTGGATATGGGAAGGCATGAATGATTTTTACCTCTGGGAGGAATTTATTCCTAATCTTGATCCAGATTATGAAGAGGATCCGAAGGCATATTTTCAAAGACTACTTTATAAAGATGATAGAGATTCCTGGATCGTAGATGATTATGAGGCACTCCTGGCTATGTTTGATGGGGTTCAGCCTGCAACCGGTATGTCTGTATCTCCGGGTCTGATTGATGAAACACAGGTTGTCAGCATTGTGATATATGTTACGCCTAACACGCCCGCTGCCGATTCAGGCATTGTCAGGGGTGATATGATTATCTCCATCGATGGCAAAGCATTAACTGTCGACAATTACTTTGATCTCTACTATCAAACCACCGCCACCTTTGGTTTTGGCTCCTGGGATGGAATCAATTTGATTCCCAATGGAAAAGAGGTAGAACTTACTGCCGTGGAACTAATTCAGAACCCATTTATCCATAATGAAATCATTGAATATCAAGGATTTAAAATTGGATACTATGTCTATTCAAACTTTACTCCCGGTCCAAATGACGAATGGATGGAAGAGATGAATCGGGTTCTTGGAGAGTTTAAAGCCGCCGGGGTATCCGATGTGGTGGTGGACCTGCGTTACAATGGGGGCGGTTACGGCTATGTGGCCGAACAGATGGGCAGCATTTTAGGACCCAATTCTGCGGTGACCAGCAAAAGCATCTTTTCAACAAAGATCTGGAACGATGGATTTACCCAGTACTGGAGAGATGCTGACCTTGATGAAGACGGCCAATCCGATGGCGATGAATCGATGCGATTGCTCTCACGGTTTCCTGACACCGAAGTTAACCTGAACCTGTCAAAACTCTATTTTCTTACCACAGATCGAACTGCTTCGGCCAGTGAACTGCTTATGGTGGCACTTTATCCTTATGCCGAAGTCATACAGATAGGCACCGAAACCTATGGCAAATGCTACGGGTCGGTGACCATTGATGACTGGGAAAATCCTAAAAGACATAACTGGGCCATGCAGCCTATTGTACTAAAATATGCCAATTCAGAGGGTTACACTGATTTTGTGGATGGATTGAATCCCAATTTCATGGTAGAGGAATCGTTGCTCAATGCTGTTCCGTTTGGAAGTGAGCAGGATCCCCTGCTTGCCGTGGCACTTGAACAGATTACGGGTGTTGCTCCTGTGACAAAAAAGTCGGCAGAGCCACAATTTGATTTCGAACAGTTACCGGTTCCAAGAAAGCAATTGCCTGAGTTAAAGTTAGATTGGCCGTTAAGAACCGGCTCCTCAAAGATCAGGTAGTTTGCGATCCCTGCTGGCTCCTGCTTTTTAGCAAGGCCCGGTTAATTCGTTTGGCCAGGGCGGGTCCTTCATAAATAAAGCCGGTATAGAGCTGAATAAGTGTGGCCCCGGCATCAAACATATTCATGGCATCCTGAACGGTCATGATCCCCCCTACTGCAATGATGGGGAGTTTGCCTCCTGTTTTTTCATGAATGTGCCTGACTACCTCAAGGCTGCGCTTGGTAATGGGAGCTCCACTCATGCCGCCATTGGCAATGGCTCTGATCTCTTCGGCGGGGGTTTTCAATCCCTCCCTGGTGATGGTTGTGTTGTTGGCTACAATCCCATCCAGTTTCAGACGGTCCACAATTTCAAGGGTCTCATCCAGCTGTTTACTGTTCAAATCGGGAGAGATTTTTAAGAGTACTGGCTTACTTACAGGCATCTCTTTGCGGATCTCCAGGACCCGGCCAAGGATCAATTCAAGAGATTCCTGGTCCTGAAGCTTATGCAGATCTGTAATGTTTGGACAACTTACATTCACCACAAAATAATCAACTCCATTATAAATGGTCCTGAATACAGCCTCATAATCGCTTACAGCCTCTTCGTTGGGGGTTTGGGTGTTTTTACCTATGTTACCTCCTAAAACCAGCCCTTTGGGCCTTTTAGTGCGTAATTTCGCTGCAGCTGCCTCAGCGCCATGGTTATTAAAACCCATCCGGTTGATCAATCCCCGGTCCTTCTTAATTCTGAAACTCCTGGGACGCGGGTTTCCGGGCTGACCTTTAGGAGTAACAGTACCTACTTCAATAAAGGAGAATCCAAAGGCATGGAACTCTCGGTATGCTTCAGCATTTTTATCAAATCCTGCCGCCAGACCCACCGGATTGCTGAATGTCATTCCCAGAAATTCAGTTTGAAGAGTGGGATCAGCAATGTGGTAGATACTCATTACCAGGTATCGAATCCCCGGAATTTTAAATGCAATCCGTAGAAAAGAGACCAGAAGACGATGAATGGTCTCAGGAGGAAGAAGGAAAAGCAGGGGTCTGATCAGTATTCGATACATTCAATTTTTCCTGCAAAGATAATCAGAATTCTATTTTGAAGGCTTATAGGTCTTGAAGGTGTCATCCTCATAGAAAACCATTACCTGTACAATTTTACCGGGGCTCCTGGACCCCTCTGGTACCAAATCACCTGGAATTTCCTCTGAATGATCAGCCAGAACAGGCTTAGATTCTTCTGGAAAGTCTGTTTCTTCCACCTGCTCGGGAATATCCAAAGGAAATTGCCTTGGATCCTCATCAGAAGGAGCATCAAATAGGTTTCCTGTGGTGCCTCTTCCCATCTGGTCATACAAGGTTCCCTTTCCAAGAATTAGCCACTCTGCATTCAGACCCGGAAAAGCTGTCAAAGTCTTTTGTATAAAGTCAAAGCTGGGTTTATTGCGACCCGAAATTACATGCGAAACACTGCTTCGCTGCACCCCAATAATATCTGCAAATTTGGAAGGAGTTAATTGCTCCAGATCAAGAAGCTGAGTCAGACGCTCTTTCATAGCAAAATAGATGAGTTACAAATGTAACAAATATATCATTGACATATGTAACCATCATTGGTTTACATTTGTGAATAGTGTAATTGTATAATGAATTTGCCTTATTATAAAGGATATCCCCTCCCCTGCAACTAAATTTGCTTCCAATGCATCTTACAGGGTTATAAACAATTAGCATTATAATCCTTGGAACTCTTATATTTAGTGAACTTATAAGCCGCAAAACCTATTGTAGAAGTGCCAGTATCAGTGCATTTAGACGACTAATACGATGAAATTGGAAGCTTTGTAGCATGATTAAATTAAAACATCATTTAAATCTATTAAAAGACTGAGATATTACTAGTTATAGTTGTTATATTACAGTTTGAAAGCTGTTTTACCTTATCATCTCATCAATTAACTGACTATATAGTTTAAGTAATCATTATATATCCCTGGTTTACAGTTATATAAAGTATTATAGTGTCAAATTGAAAGCGGACGTACCTATGTTTACATATGTAATCTTCAATTGTCTTTGTTTTTGTTGTGTTATGTCAATTATCTTAATCTTTTTGCCTTGTTACATATGTAATCGCGCATAATTATGTTACATATGTATCATTTGTAAGGGCTGATTTTTAAGGTGGGAAACAGAGCTCTGTGTCATATACACTTTTCGTATCCCCTGCCCTTCCTAACCAGTAGCGTCCTGAAATGCTGCTAATTGGTTCCTGGCACGGACAGTTGCAGAATATGGTGCTTAGAAAGTGTTAAAACCCTTCTGATTTCTACGTAAATGATTGAAATTTAAGAGAATAATTGATTCTAGTGATATTACACTATAAGCTACAGCCAGAGAAATTAAGCATATGTAATTGCTATTTGTAGTCTAATTCTCCTTCGGAGCGGGCCACAATGGAGGCTACAGTTGAATCTCCAGTGATATTAACCACTGTTCTCAACATATCCAGGGGGCGGTCCACACCCAGGATCAATGCAAGGCCTTCCACGGGAAGCCCCACAGAATTCAATACGATGATCAGCATAACAATGCTGCCACTGGGGATCCCGGGCGATCCTATGGAAGCCAATGTTGCAGTGAGAACTATGGTCAACTGCTGTACAAGGGTTAACTCGATCCCAAAAACCTGTGCAATGAAAACTGCTGCAATGGCTTGGTAACAGCTTGTTCCGTCCATATTGATGGTCACTCCCACCGGTAGTACAAAATTAGCTATGGGTTTGGATACCTTCAACTCCTCTGTAACCTGTTTCAGGGTAACCGGTAATGTAGCAGCACTTGAACTGGTGGTAAATGCCACCAGTTGTGCAGGCAGAATACCTTTCATGAAATCGGGAATCCTGATGCGGGCAAAAACCCTGATCATTAAAGGATAGAGCCCAAGGATGAGAAGAAATAGTCCCAGGGTAACAGTGAGCATATACAAGCCCAGTGCAGTGAAGATATCCGAATCGCCGGAGAAATCAACTACAAGTGATGCCATCAATGCAAAGACACCAATGGGAGCAAAACGCATGATAATATCCACTATCTTGAGAATCACATCATTGAGACCGTCGAAAAAGTCCTTTACCACCTGGGTTTTGCCGCCCGGTATCAGTACCAGGGCTACGCTAAAGAGGATAGCAAAAAATATGATCTGAAGCATTTTAGAGTTGTCCCCGGCTGCCAGGAAGAAGTTTTCGGGTATCATATCCTCGAAAAAATGGAGGGGCGATTGGGTTTCTATTTCCGCGGCCGATTTCTGTTTCAGCTCCACCTGTCCACCAAATTTCTGTCTGTACTGTTCCTGTTTTTCATCCGGAAATACATCTCCTGGTTTCATTATATTGACCAGGGCAAGTCCAACAGTGGTGGCGAAAATTGTGGTGGTTATATATATGACAATAGTCTTGTATCCTATCCTTGAGAGCTTGGTGATATCGGTCAGGCTTGAGATCCCCTTCACAAGTGACACAAAGATCAGGGGCACAGCAATCAACTTAAGTAATTTAAGGAAAATAGTCCCCCAGGGTTTCACCCAGTTGGATGTAAACAGCTCCCACCCGGTCCATACAGAGATCAGTCCCCAGAGTATTCCAAGTCCCATTCCAATAAAAATCTTCGCCCAGAGAGGTAGCTTTTTTAACATTTGACAAATATAACAGAAAGTCGGTAATCCACCATTCACCATCCTCTACCGATAGTCCGTACTTTCAAAAATCTTATCCGCCGAACCTGGTACAAAGCCACTGAACAGATGGTTCTGAGAATCTTTGTATCGCCTGGCAAATTCATAATAGCAGGAAGGTATCACTTGTTTTCCCTCAACAAAAGAGACCTCCACCTTATCAGCCAAAGTTGAGGATTGCTCCAGAAGGTCAGCCGGATTTCCCTTGATCTCCCCTCCCGAACTGTTCAACAAAAAGCCCTGTTCTTTCAGGAATGAGTTGACCGATGCAATCCCTTCGAAATTTTTCAGGTAATTAATACTCACTGTAAAGTGATTGGCCCTGTATCCATACACATATAGCCATGCCGCATACTCCGATTCATTCCTAAGCAGGTTATAAACTTCATAACTGATGGGATCAAAAATGGTTCCCCTGAAAATAAGATCCGGAGAACCTAGCAGCTCCTCCGGAACTGAATCCAGGTGATCCCTGATGGCATTTTGAAGTTCTTCGGAGAACTCCTCTAAAAGCAATTCACTGATAAAGACCCGGGGAGACTCAGACTGGTTAGGAAGTTCATAATGCCTGGCTCTCAGCTTTTTGACTTCAAAATTATAGGCTCCTTTCTGAACATAGCCCGCTTCCAGAAAAGGGCGCGCAATCACATCTACTCCCACCCGGGGGTCATTGAATGTACGAAACGCCACATGATCATTGATGACCTCTTCGCCTGAGTCCCGGAATAGTTGATGGATCTTTGCAACACTGGGGTTTTCACCTGCATATTGTACCCATAACCTTTCAAAAATTTCTTCTGCTTTCATGGTCAGTTTAGTTTGTATGTAATGTAAACCAAACATTTGTGAAAATGTTGAAAAAGAAGTGAAATGCATGATGAAAATCATGTTTGCATCATGTAGGACTATGTATTTTTTAGCTACCTTTATTGTCTGTAAATTTATAATCCCAAATTACTGATAATCAATGAATTTAATTGAAAAAATACGACAACAGGCCCGGACAGACTGTCAGAGAATCGTTCTTCCGGAAGGTAATGAAGAAAGAACAGTTATGGCAGCTGATGCCATCATCAGGGAGAAATTGTGTTATCTGTACCTGATTGCCGATCCGGAAGAGTTGGGTAAAAAGGCACATCAATACGGGTTAAAAAATATTGAGAAAGCGACCGTTATCAATCCCAAAGATCACCCTAAGAAACAGGAATACACAGAATTGCTCTATGAGATCAGGAAATCAAAAGGGATGACCATGGATGAGGCTTCTAAACTTGTGGAAGACCCTCTTTACCTCGGAACGCTGATGATAAAAGCTGGTGATGCAGACGGTGAGGTTGCCGGAGCAGCCAATGCAACCGTTGATGTATTGCGCCCTGCATTTCAAATAGTGAAAACCTTGCCCGGAATCAGCATTGTTTCAGGGGCCTTTATCATGATGCTTCAGGACCACAGCTTTGGAGAGGATGGAGTAATTGTATTTGCCGATGGAGCGGTTCACCCCGATCCCGATGAAAAACAACTGGCCGAAATTGCGGTAGCTACTGCAGGAACAACCCGTTCAATCCTCGGATTTGAACCCAGGATTGCCATGATGAGTTTCTCCACGAAAGGAAGTGCCAATCACCCTATGGTTGACAAGGTGGTCAACGCTACAAAACTGGCAAAAGAGATGGATCCCACATTGATTATTGATGGGGAACTACAGGCCGATGCAGCTCTGATTGAAGCCATTGCCAGCAGCAAAGCGCCGGACAGCCCGATACAGGGCAATGCCAATGTATTAATTTTCCCCGATCTCAATGTGGGAAATGTGGCGTATAAACTGGTCCAGAGACTGGCAAAAGCAGAAGCCATTGGTCCGGTTCTTCAGGGAATGGCCGCACCCATAAACGATCTCTCCAGAGGCTGTTCAGTCAGCGACATTGTCAACCTGGTCGCTATAACAGCAAACCAGGCTGCAGGCTTAAAGAAATAGACGTACATATAAGTAATTTAACAGACACATATTCATGATTATTTTAGTTTTAAATTGCGGGAGTTCATCTATTAAGTACCAGCTATTTGAGATGGGTGATAGCACTATTGTCGTTGCAAAAGGCATAGTGGAGAGAATTGGCTTTACTGACGCAGTCATTTCCCATAAACCCACGGGTAAGGACAAATACAAGCATATTATCCCTATCATGGATCACACCACCGGCATTAACCTGATCATGGCCGCACTGGTGAACGCCGAGCATGGAGTCATCGGTAATATTGACCAGATTGCGGCGGTTGGGCACCGGATTGTACAGGGAGGTGAGAAATACCAGGAGAGTGTTTTAATAACCAAAGAGGTCATCATGGACATTGAAGCATGTATTGAGCTGGCCCCGTTGCATAATCCTGCCAACCTGAAGGGGATCATCTCGATAGATACCTTACTTCCTGGCCTTCCGCAGATAGCAGTATTTGACACCTCCTTTCATCAGAGCATGCCACCCCATGCATATATGTATGCCATTCCCAGGGAGTATTATGAGAAATACGGAATCAGGAAATACGGGTATCACGGAACCAGTCATAAATACGTATTCAAGCGCACCAGTGAGATTATCCACCGCGACACCCGTGAAATGAAGGTGGTTTCATGCCACCTGGGTAATGGTGCTTCGGTTACAGCCATTGAACATGGCAGATCCCTGGATACCTCCATGGGTTTTACCCCGGTAGATGGCCTGATCATGGGAACAAGAACAGGGGATATCGATCCGGGGGTTCTGCTTTTCCTTGCCGATAAGGAGCATCTGAGTCTGAAAGGGATCAGCAACATGATCAACAAAAGGAGTGGTATGGTCGGGATATCAGAGATTTCCTCCGATATGCGCGACCTGGAACTTGCTTATTACGAGGGAAATGAGCGTGCCAACCTGGCTCTGACCATGTACGCATACAGGGTGAAGAAATTCATTGGAGCCTATGCAGCCATTATGAACGGACTGGATTGCGTAATTTTCACCGGGGGAATAGGCGAAAACGATTTCAACATCCGCCGCATGATCTGTCAGAATATGGAATACCTGGGGCTTAATTTTGATGAAACTGAAAATCATGGAGTTAAGGGTGAAGACAAAATTATTACCAAACCCGAATCCAAAGTGACTGCACTGGTGGTAAAGACCAATGAAGAGCTGGTTATTGCAAGGGATACATTTAAAATTGTGGAGAAGTGTTGCTAGAGATAGAAATGTGTTAAACATCATAACTGGATACCCGGTTTGCACTGGGTATTTCTTTTTCTTTGTGTTGGTAAAAACCTGATAAATATGTTGACAGAACTTTCACAGCTTCGCGAATTGCTGGATAAAGAACATAAGCCCAAAAAGCTGGTGCTTGCTGCTTCCGAAGATGCACACTCCCTGAATGCAGTGGTCCGTGCAGCTGAGCAGGATATCATCAGGCTTGTGTTGGTTGGAGATAAAGAGAAAACCGCAGGCATGGCTGAGATCCTTGAGCTGGATATCAGTAAATTCGAATTCATTGAAGCCAGCTCACCGGTTGAAGCGGTGAGCAAATCGGTCAAGATTGTCCATGACGGAAAAGCGGATATTTTGATGAAAGGTAAGGTGGGTACTTCTGATATGCTGCGAAGTATATTAAGCAAAGATTACGGTCTCAGAACCGGTAAGCTGCTCTCTCACTTTGCATACTTCGAGGTGGAGACCTATCACAAGCTCATTGGAGTCACCGATGTGGCCATGAACATTGCCCCTAGCCTGACAGAGAAGATCAGTATACTGAATAATTCAGTGAAGGTTCTTAATAGCCTGGGGATTGAAAATCCAAAAGTGGCGGTTCTTGGGGCAGTGGAGAAAGTGAACACCGAGATGGGTGCCACCCTGGATGCCGCATTGCTATCCAAAATGAACCAACGGGATCAGATTCTCAACTGCATAGTGGACGGACCACTGGCATTCGATAACGCCATATCTGTTGAAAGTGCCAGGCACAAAGAGATAAAAAGCGATGTGGCAGGGGATACGGATCTGTTGTTGATGCCCGATATCGAAGTTGGGAATGTACTCTATAAGTCACTGGTGTTTTTTGCACGTGCCAAGGTGGCTTCCATGATTGTGGGAGCCTCCGCACCCATTGTACTTACGTCCAGATCTGACTCTGAACAGGCTAAATTCGATTCCATTCTCCTGGCTGCAGTAGTGGCGAAAAACCTAACGAAACGCTGAAAATCGGGCTAAAAAGCTGCTTAAAATGGACGCTGACTACATTATTGCCATCAATCCCGGGGCGACTTCTACCAAGATTGCGGTTTATCGCACCAATAAGTTTGTTTTCCTGAAGACGATCCGGCACGATTGTGACGAACTGTTGACGTTCAAAAAGACCATGGATCAATTGGATTACAGGATGCAAATGGTTGTTTCTGAAGTGAAAGAGAATCACATCCCCTTCGACCGTGTGGGACTTATTGTTGCCCGGGGCGGACTGATCCATCCCATCGAATCGGGTGTTTATGAAGTAAACGAAGCCATGATTACCGATCTTGAGAAGGGTGTTATGGGGGATCACGCCAGCAATCTGGGTGGATTGATTGCGAACCGGCTGCTGGATCAGTTTCAAAATGCCAAAGCCTACATTGCCGATCCGGTGGTGGTGGATGAGCTACAGGATGTGGCCCGTATCAGTGGTCACCCCAAATTCCCCCGAATCTCCATTTTTCATGCACTGAATCAGAAATCCACAGCCCGAACCTATGCCCATTCAAGGGGTATGGAATACGAAGATCTGAACCTGATCATTGCACACCTTGGAAGCGGTATTTCAGTGGGAGCTCATAAGAAAGGTCGTGTTGTAGATGTGAACAATGGATTGGATGGTGAAGGTCCATTTGGCCCCGAACGATCTGGAACTCTGCCCACAGGAGCTCTGGCAAACTACTGTTTTAACAGCGGAAGCACCCTCGAAGAGATCCGGAAAATGCTTGCGGGCCAGGGAGGTCTCTTTGCTTATATGGGATATAAAGATGCCCAGCAGATCGAAAAGCAGGCCAGAGAAGGAGATCCAAAGGCCAGGCTTATTCAGGAAGCCATGGCCTATCAGATAAGTAAAGAGATAGGCTCATTGGCAGCGGTGCTGGGCGGCGAGGTACATGCCATTATTATCACTGGAGGAATTGCCCACAATCCCGATCTTACCGGTTATATAAAGGAACGGGTGGGATTCATCGCTCCGGTTTTTATCTATCCGGGAGAAGATGAGATGCGTGCACTCTCTCAAAACGGAGCTATGCTACTGAGCGGTAGAATCACTGCCAGGGAATATACACCGGAAAACCAGGTCAGGGGACTCGATCTGGACAGTTTTTAGAAGTTAAGGTGTGGCCAGTGATACAGGCAAAATCTTTCCATTGAAATAGTTTGCTCCTTCCAGTGTAAACCATTTCATAAATTCGGCCATCTGCGAAGGTTCAAGAGGAGCCTTAAAACCCGGGAAAGCCTCCGCCAGCATTTCGGTCTGAACCGAACCTATTGAAAGTGCATTTAAGGTGATGCCCTCTTCCATATACTCTTCCGACAGTGACTCTGTAAGCGTTCCCAGCGCAGCTTTTGAAGCACTGTAATAAGAAAGTCCGCTGAATTTTTTACTCCCCTGGAAACCGGCCATGCTGGTTACATTCACCACATGCTTTAAATCTGAATGCTCCATAAAAGGCTTACAGATCCTGATCAATTGAGCAGGCACAAAGAAATTTACTTCGAACAGGTTTCTTGCATCCTGTAATGGAACCTCGTGAAATGGTTTCCTGATAAGCTGTCCTGCATTGTTGAACAGTGCATCGATGGTCTGGGTCTGTTCACGAATCAGTGAGACAAACTCCTTTTCCAGGTCAGGAAGATCAATCAGATCAAATGGAATGGGGTGAGCCAGCATCTTCCCGGCTTCCTTGTTACACTTTTCTGATACTTGCTGCAGTGCTGTCCTGTTCCTGGATACTAGCAAAACGGTGTGTCCCGATTTTGTGAATGAAGATGCAAGTGCAGCACCTATTCCCCTGCTGGAACCTGTAAGTAATATGACCATTGTATGGGTTGTTTCAGGCAAAAATATATCCTTTTGTTATCAATTCGGTACATTTTTTGCATATTATTGCAAGTCTAAAAAATTGTTTGAGTGGATGAAAAGATATTTCATCATTATATTTCTCACTATCTGCACCATATCCTCTTTTGCACAGGAGGAGAGGCCCAGTCGCAAAGGAAAGTTTTTCCTGATCCCCGAATTGTGGCTCTCCTTTGGTTCCAGAACCTATATTGAACTGGGCCCACTGGTGGGATACCATGTGAATGACCGTCTGGTTGTGGGACTGGGACCTCACTATATTTATTCATCCCAGAAAGCATCACCTTCATATCCCTATTCCTACGAGTCTCACTCGTTTGGATTGAAGGGATTTGGACGTTTCTCCTTGATTACCAATGCCGAAGAGTTCCTACCCATTAAATTATTCAATGACCTGTTTGTACATGTGGAATACGAGGCATTAAGTATGAAAAACGCCTATTCAGCTCCTCCGGGCAGTCCCGATCAGGGGCGCTACTTTTACCATGCCATCTTGCTGGGAGGAGGATTCAACCAGCGGGTGGGTATGTATAACTCGGTATCAATGACTGTGTTGTGGGACATAAACAGGACAAGCCTCTCCCCTTACTCAAATCCAATTTTCAGGGTAGGTTTTAATGCATTCTTTTAATGGAATTCTTAACATTGTTAAGCTCCCTGGCTCCATTCTCTTCCATTGGGTTTCTGATTCTGGGATCGCTGGTGGTGATTGTCTCATACCTTTTTAATTTGATCGCCAGTCGCTTTAGCATCCCAAGCGTGCTCCTGCTGATTCTGCTCGGGGTGGCTTTCCAGGTTGTGGTCAGGGTAACCGGACTTGAATCACCCGATCTTACTCCCATACTTGAAGTACTGGGGATTGTGGGATTGATTATGATTGTGCTGGAAGCATCCCTGGACCTAGAACTGACCGGGGATAAAAGGAAGCTGATCTCTCGTGCTTTTTTTACAGCTCTGGTAAACCTGGTCCTCTCCTCGGTGGCAATTGCAGGGGTGATGATGCTCTACATCCAGGTGGACCTGACCACAGGACTGCTATATGCTGTACCCCTTTCAATTATGAGCTCGGCCATTATCATCCCCAGTGTATCAGCACTGGGGAGTGATAAGAAAGAGTTTATGGTGTATGAAAGTACCTTCTCTGATATACTGGGTATTATGCTTTTTTACTTTCTGATCAGCAGCCTGGAGAGTGACAGCATCGGTGAGATGAGTCTGGACGTATTGTTAAATCTTACGCTGACTGTAGTAGTTTCAATTACAGCCAGTTATTTCCTTATTTTCCTTTTTCAGAAAATCAAAACGGAACTCAAACTTTTTCTATTGATCGCGGTGTTGATTTTACTCTATTCTCTGAGTAAAATATTCCATCTGTCAAGTTTGCTGATTATTCTGGTCTTTGGAATGATCCTTTCGAACCGGCACATTTTTTTCCCGGGTAAATTGCGAAAGTTCCTGGATGAAGATCACCTCTCCACCATTTTTCATAATTTCAAGATGATTACTCTGGAATCCTCATTCATTGTCCGAACCTTTTTCTTTGTGATCTTTGGCTTTACCATTGTGCTGGCCAGTTTGCTGGACCTGAAAGTGTGGATGGTTAGCATCTCAATAATGGGTATTCTGTACGGACTCAGGTATACCTATTTCAGACTGATTATAAGGAAAGATATCTACCCCGATGTCTGGATGGCGCCCCGCGGACTGATAACCATCCTGCTCTACTACTCCATTCCGGAAACTCTATGGGTGGAAGAATTCAACCCGGGCGTACTGCTGCTGGTGATACTGGTCTCAAGTGTGGTTATGGCCGTATCCATCATAAGGTACAAAAACTCTTTTAAGCAGAAGCTTGAGTTAGAGGTTATAGAGCCTGTTGAAGAGATACAAATTGAAGAATCAGCAGATTTTTCAGAGGAGCGACGAACAGAAGATTAAAATTCTTGTTAAATAGGCTAAGAGCAGCAATTTTCCTCTATTAAAGAGAGAAATAATTGCTTTCTTTGCAACGTTAAAAAATAAAAGATCATGATTGCTGAAAAAAATAGTATTGTTTCTATCGTTTACGAATTACGGAATAGTTCAAAAGAGGGAGAAGTAGTTGAATCCCTGAATAATGATAATCCCCTTACATTTCTGTTTGGTACCGGTGGGTTGCTCCCCAAGTTTGAGGAGAACCTGAATGGTTTAACCTCAGGTGATAGCTTTGAATTTCTTCTTAGATCGGAGGATGCGTATGGCCCGGTGGTGGAGTCTGCCGTTGTACATGTTCCAACGTCGGTTTTCGAAGTTGAAGGGCAGATTGATGAAACCCTGATGAAAATCGGAAATACGGTTCCCATGATGGATGCTGAAGGACGTCGCCTGAATGGAAAAGTTATTGGCATAGAAGCTGACGCAGTTCAGATGGACTTCAATCACCCCATGGCAGGCAACGACCTGCATTTTAAAGGAGAAGTTACCGAGGTCAGGACTGCCACCGATGAGGAGCTATCTCATGGTCATATTCACGCTGAAGGCGGTTGTGGATGCGGTAGCCATGAAGGCGGTTGTGGCGATGGATCCTGCGATGACAAAGGATCCTGCGACGATCAGAGCGGCAATCAGGGCGGCGATGGCCAAGGTTGTGGCTGTGGATGTTAGCAGCATCCCTTAGAAACCATACTGCTCATCCGTGATTTTAAACCGGTCTGCATCTTTCCAGACCGGAAATTTCTTCCTGAAATCCCTGACTGCATTCAGATCAAGTAAAGAGGTTTGGATCCCTGGCTGATCATCCATGCGGTGAATCAGGTTTCCCATGGGATCTACAGTGCAGGTTCCACCTGCATGATCCACACCCTCTCCATCAACCCCTACCCGACTGGTCCCCAGTACGTAGGATTGATTCTCGATGGCCCGGGCCAACAGGAGCGTATCCCACACATGTTGGCGACGGGCTGGCCAGTTGGCCACATAAAACAGCACATCATAATCTTCCCTGTTCCTGCAAAAAACAGGAAATCTCAGGTCATAGCAGATCTGGGGAAGAAAACGAAATCCTGCCAGTTTAAAAACGGGTCTCTCTATTCCAGAAACAAAATGTTGGTGCTCTCTTCCCATCCGGAACAGATGCCTTTTGTTGTAGTGTCCTTGTATGCCTTCCGGTGAGATCCAGTAGAGGCGGTTAAAAATGTCATCTCCATCCCGGAGAATGATGCTGCCTGTTACATAGGATTGTTTTTCCCGGGCCAACCACTTCATCCACTCCACAGCTTTACCATCCACACCTTCAGCATATAACTTCGACTGCATGGTAAATCCAGTGGAGAAGGTTTCGGGAAGCATGATCAGATCGATTTTAGAAGTCAATGGTTCAATCATTCCTTCAATCATCTCCAGGTTTGCATCAATATTTTCCCAGATCAGATTGGGCTGTACCTGGCATACAGAGATTTGCTTTTTCATATCGGTTCTTTTCAGGAAGGCGAAAATTAATTATAATCCAAAAAAAGAAAAAATATTGATTACAGAATATTTCATTTGCGTTATCTTAACACAAATTTAATATTGGGTGTTTGTATAATCTCTATTTTTGAGCGATCAATAACAATTATCTTCCATGGAATCTTATTACATTCTAATCGTTGCTGTCCTTTTCTTACTGGCAATATCTGACCTTATTGTGGGAGTCAGCAACGATGCTGTTAATTTCCTTAATTCTGCCATTGGCTCCAAAGCTGCTCCTTTTAAAATAATACTTGCCATTGCAGCCGCAGGAGTTCTGGTTGGTGCCGTATTTTCCAATGGGATGATGGAGGTAGCCAGGAAAGGGATTTTTAACCCTGAACACTTTGCCTTCAGTGAGATCATGGTGATTTTCCTGGCGGTAATGTTGACCGATATTTTACTTCTCGATTTCTTTAACACCATAGGATTACCCACATCTACAACAGTTTCCATTGTTTTTGAGATACTTGGCTCGGCCGTGGCGGTTGCCATATATAAGATTACCAGATCTGATGCGATCACCAACGCGGTGGGGACTTACATAAATATTGAAAGCTCGGTAATGATCATTGTGGGGATATTCCTGTCGGTGATTATTGCCTTCACGGTGGGAATGATCGTACAGTGGATTGTCCGGCTGGCCTTTTCATTCAATGTCAAAAAAACCTCTAAATACTGGACCGGAGTCTGGGGCGGTTTTGCCATTACATCCATACTTTTCTTCCTGCTTATTAAAGGAGCCAAAGGCTCTACACTGGTGTCGGCAGATATGCTTATGTACATTAAGGCCAATACCACCAGAATGCTGCTTATCAGTTTTGTTGGCTGGACCCTTTTTTTTCAGCTTCTGGCCACCTTTACTAAAGTGAATATTCTAAAGATTACTGTTCTGGTGGGAACTTTTGCGCTGGCCATGGCATTTGCTGGTAATGACCTGGTCAATTTCATTGGAGTTCCCCTTGCCGGATTTGAGTCTTTTAAATCATTTATGGCCTCAGGAGCTTCCGAACCTACAGGATTCCTGATGTCCTCATTAAGGGAGCCAGTGAATACTCCCATCTATTTTTTGATTGCAGCCGGTATGATCATGGTTCTCACCCTGCGATTTTCTAAAAAGGCAAAATCTGTTACTGCCACTACCCTTGACCTGAGCCGTCAGGGAGAAGGATCAGAGCGCTTTGCCTCCTCCTCACTGGCCCGGTTCATTGTGAGGCGCTCTGTGGAGTTTAGCAATGGAGTTGCTAAAATAAGCCCCCCTGCTCTGACCAGGTTTGTGCAGACCAGGTTTGATGCTGAGAAGAGTAGTGAGGAGAAACAGGAGAAACTTGCGTTTGATCTTGTGAGAGCCTCGGTAAACCTGGTGGTGGCAAGTATTCTCATAGCCATTGGAACATCACTGAAACTTCCCCTCTCCACAACATACGTAACATTTATGGTAGCCATGGGAACTTCCCTGGCAGATGGTGCATGGGGCAGAGAGAGTGCTGTATACAGAATTACAGGGGTGTTAACTGTGGTTGGGGGCTGGTTCTTCACTGCCTTCAGTGCGTTTCTGGCATCATTCCTGATCGCTTCATTGATCTTCTTCGGTAAGTTACCTGTCATTCTGATCCTCATTGTACTGGCTATCTTTATACTACTTAGAACCCATGCTTTCCACAAGAAGAGAACAGAGAAGGAGGAGAGACTTGACAGTGAGATTATTACCGCCTCCTACCAGGTATTGAAGTCGTGTGATGATGAGGTAAGGAATTCCATTATCAAAGTTTCCAAAATATTCTACCTTACCTATACCAATTTCTATAAAGAGAAGCACAAAGAGCTGAAAAACCTAAGAAAAGAGGCCAAACACCTGGGGAAAGATATTAAGGTAATTCATGAAAATATTCCTGAAAAGCTGAAAAAATTTGAAGAGAGCGAACTGGAGAGCGGACATCATTATGTACAGGTAGTATCTTACCTGAAAGAGATGAGTAACTCCCTCCTTCACATTGTACAACCTGCTTATAATCATTTGGATAATAACCATCCGTCGGATAAAGAGCAGCTGGATGAATTGAAGACATTCATTGAGAAATCCAGCGAATTTTTCAACTATGTGATCGACATCCTTAAGGAGAGAAAGTTTGAGAAATTTGAAGAACTAAGTGCCCGCCGGGATGAGTTGATCAATATGGCCAATGATATCTTAAAAAACAGGATCAAAATACTTAAAAAGACGCAAAAAGGGGTAAAGGTCAGCCTAACCTATATGGAAATGCTTTCTGAAACCAAGAGCCTGTTCTTAAATGTGGTACACCTGGTTAAAGCTGAAGCATTGTTGCAGGATACCCTATCCCTGCCTGGAATGATGGATATTGATAGGAAGTTATTGGACTAGCTCTTCTCAGGTCCTGTGTTCTTCCCGCATCAGGTCGAATACAGTTTTAACAGGGGAAAAGGTCTCTATGGAAACCTCCACAAAGATGGTTAACCACTTGGCCATGGCTCCGTTCCAGAGTCCGGGTAACTCAAGCGCTTTCAAGGTCTTCCCTCCCAGAGATTTTTCTGAAATAAACCCGGTGTTATGATCCACATACTGCGTGAGGTTGAACTTATCACCCTTGTAATTGCGAATTCCACATACGAGGTCCACCGGATTAAAGTGTGTCGACTGTTTAGCCAGGGCCGCCTTTTCCGGATCTTCCAGGTCAATCTGGGAAGACTCCACGATCTGCAGGCTTATTTCACCCGATTCCGACCTCACATAAAAGGGTCCGCCACCGGGTTCTCCTTCGTTCTTCACCATTCCACAAACCCGAATGGGGCGGTCCATGGTATGAATCAACCACATCTTCAGATCGGTTGCATCCCAGCTCTGCAGCAGGTTCGGAATGGCCACCCCTAACCTTTCATGCAAAAAAGTAACCATGGTGTCAAGACGGGTTTTCTCCACCCGTTCATCCCCCGTAAGTAGCTGAAGGTAATAGAATACCTTGGATCGAATTTCAAGTAATACACCCCCCAGTATCTCTTTGTAACTCACCCTGACTCCTGTCATGCGATCAGGGGCTACATTGTCGATGTTACTGATAAACAGGATATCTGAGTCCAGGGCATTCAGGTTCTGAATCAAAGCACCATGACCTCCCGGTCTAAACAGCAAAGAACCATCGGAATTGCGAAAGGGCTCATTTTGAGGATCCACTGCCAGAGTGTCGGTCTCCGTTTTCTGGAAGGAGAAAGAGAGATTGATCTGAAGACCGGTCTCTTTTTCAACCTGAGCCACTACCCTGGCCGCCTCAGTTTGAAATCCATCCAGGTGATCGGGCGATACCGTCAGATGTAGCATGAGAGTTCCATCCCGACCCGAACAATACTTGGCAGCTTCCCTCAAATGCTCCTCAAAGGAGGATCTTCTCTCCTTAGGGCTGTATTTGTGGAACTTCAACAAACCTTTGGGCTTATTTCCATAATCGAGTCCCGATTCGTCCAGAATAAGGCCCAATATATCTACCGGGGTATGGGTATCTGAAAGTTTGAGGTCCTCAAAGAAGGGATAGCTTTCAAGCGACTCGAAAAAAGAGCTGATTTCAGGGTCAGATTCGATCAGTTTGTGCTGTTGTTCAATACTTTTACCCTTCAGCTGGTCCATGGCGCTGAAGAGCGACTTGAACATACGCGAAGCAGCTCCTGAAGCAGGCACTACACGGGTGATATGGAAATCGGGAGCATTTTGGCGGAATACATCGCGATAATGCTCTTCGTCACCTCCGGTAAGGCACATAATCCCCTTACCCTGGGTGGCTGGCATTACAATATCTGCAGAGGGAAATCCTGATTTAAAGTACTTTATCTGACGGTTAATTTCATCGATGTGGATCCCTTTTTTCTGGATCTGCTGGATGTCTTTCTGATTAAACATGAGTGTGAGTTTTCTCTATAACACCTTCCCGGAACAAATGTTTATCCTCTTTTTGCAACATTTCTTCCTGTCTGTAGCGCAATTTTATTGAGCTGAACGATCTCCTCACCTTTTCGGCCAAAAAGGACTCCGAGAGCACCCTCCAGGCTTTCCATGGAGAGTCCGAGATGATCAGAAGCGGCACCCAGCATCACCATATTGGAAACCTTCTGTGAACCTACCTCCCTGGCAATTTCCGATGCATCCAGAATAATGCTGTTCTCTATCTTTCTAATTTCACCATACAAAGCCTCACCGGCGGGATAATCATCGATATTCTCAAAGGTCTTACTGCTTGTCACCACCCAACCCTCCTCTGCAAGAAAAGGCAGGTAACGCAATGCCTCCATGGGCTCCACAGACAGAATCATATCACACTCTCCTTCGGGGATCAGGTCCGATGAAATGGGTTGATCCGATATTCTCAGGTGAGATTGTACTGCACCACCACGTTGACTCATGCCATGTACTTCAGCCTGCTTCAGTTGCAGACCGGATTCAACAGCGGCCATCCCAATTACAGCTGCAATGGAGAGGATTCCCTGTCCCCCGACCCCGGCTAAAATTATATCCCTTTTCATACTTTATACTTTATACTTTCCACTTTCCACTTTATACTTTCCACTTTATACTTTCCACTTTCCACTTTATACTTTCCACTTTATACTTTCCACTTTATACTTTATACTTTCCACTTTATACTTTATACTTTCCACTT
>Ga0164313_10001282_pt1 | contig 22168 bp, 16 predicted proteins | sample GuaBasSedimGuay4_FD_113735 | JGI IMG/M metagenome (GOLD analysis project Ga0164313, IMG submission 113735) | Subseafloor sediment microbial communities from Guaymas Basin, Gulf of California, Mexico - Guay4, Core 4569-4, 0-3 cm | ecosystem: Environmental > Aquatic > Marine > Hydrothermal vents... | reverse complement strand
TCCATACATCCCCATATTTTCGCTATCTGCAAAACTCAAATTACCTGCAACATCTATTAAATGAATTACATCTTGAACATCGGCCCCGCCAAATTCCTCCATTCCTTCTCCTCCGTCATTTCCACGATACTGACTTGCAAGCACCACATAGCCCCAACTCGCCACTTTGGCAATGATAAAAGCCATTTTATATTCATTTAAATTACCAAACTCACGATTGCCTCCGCGGTTATAAATAATAACAGGATGTTTTTTTGAAATATCTTTTGGGTAGGCCATATAGCCTTTTACTTTTAGTCCGTCACTTTCGTAGAAAAAAGTCTTGGTCTTAACAGTATTCAAATAATTGTATGTAACCTTTAAGTTTCCGGATTTATCTGATAATCGATGATAAAGGGTGTCAAATGATTTAATGCTAAAGTTTTCTTCAGAGATTATTCTTCCATTTTGAGAAATACTTTGCAGAATAATTAAAAAAAATAGTAGAAATAGTAAATAATATTTTTTCATTTTAGTTTTGTTTAATTCTCCCCTTGAGGGGAGATAAAGAGGGGTGTTTTTAATCTTTCTTTAAAAGTTTTTTAGGAACTAATTCTTTTCCGTCTAAAATGATTTTTTCAATACTAGTTAAATTTGAAAGGTGTTCCAAAGGATTTTTATTCAGTATTAATAGATCCGCATCAAATCCGGATTGAATTCTCCCTATTTTCCATCCAAAAGCTTCATTAAAATTAGCTGTTGTTGCCGCAAGAACTTCTTCATTTGAAAGGCCCACTTTAGTGTTTAATAACATCAACTCAGTATGCAATGAAATTCCAGGCATGGTCCCCCATACATCTGTTGCAGATCCCGATAAATATTTAGCTCCAGCTTTGTAATAACTAGGTTCAATAACTGTTGTTTCCGTAGTAATTAAATTGGTATATGCAGCCTGCTCTACAGAATCGATACTGTGTTTGCCAGTTATTTTATCAGCGGGTCTGTTGATGTCTTCCGCATCCAAAATAACAGCAACAGGATCTAACCAAGGGTTTTTTGATTCAGGTAGGTCTAAATAAGACAGACTCATTGTTGGCATAATAAACGAGTTAGAAGCTGCTAAATTCGTAGCATGTGCTGCTAACAATGAATCTCCTTTTTTCAATTTGGTGAGGTATGCATAGTATTTCCACTTTGGACTATCCAGATCGTTTGAGAAAGGTTCATGGGCTACTGCATTTGCCATGGCTCTTGGAGCAACATCTAATGAATACCGAGTGGTGTGAACAAAAGCATCCAAGCCAATATCCATTCCTTCTTTATAAGTTGTCATTCCCATTTCTCCAATTGTCCCCATGCCTAAGGATTTAGCATAATCATAAACCATTTTAGTTTGCTTTGGAGTGAGTGCATACATCATTAAAAGCACTCGATAATTAGCTTGATGAATGCTATCAATTTTTGCAATTAATTCTTTATCTGTTGTAGGCTCCTCCCCTACACCTTCCAATCTATAAATTTCTGGTGTAGGATTCGCATCTGGATAATAAGGTCCCCTTCGGTACCCATCTACTTCAATTATAGAGGTGATTCCTTTATACAAATATGCATTGGCATAAGCTTGATTATTTAGGCTTGCAAATCCATCAATAATACCGGGCATTAAATATTTCCCAGATGCATTAATGGTTCTTTCAGCCACTAAACCAGTTGGTTTTTCATGTAGGGAACCATAAGAAATAATTGTTTTTCCTTCAATATAAACATAGGAATTCTTGATTCGCTCTGTTGATGTTCCAGGGTTTATTAAATCTGCTCCTTCAATTAATAAACTATCTTTTTGAGGTTTAGTCGTACAAGCAACACAAATAATAAAAAGGAGAATTAGTAGCTTTTTCATAGGTTGAGAATTCTGTTAAATATAATAAATAAATTGTTTAGATTTAAAGGTGCTTTAACTTTAAGAGTTTATATGTATTTTTACAAAAAAACAAAATGAAAAGAATCCTAAATTCATTATTTCTACTTTTTTTAATTACAGTTTTCCTTTATTCTTGTAAACAACAAAAAGAGACTATTAATTCAAGTCAGAATTCAGAAGTAACTTCAAATAAGTCAAAAAAACCTAAAAATATCATTCTACTTATTGGTGACGGGATGGGGTTAAGTCAAGTTTCCTCCAGTCTCTTTTATAATGAGAATGATTCAAATTTTGATCGATTTTCAACAATTGGACTTATTAAAACCTCTTCTTCAAGCGATTTAATAACAGACTCTGCTGCTAGTGCAACCGCTTTTGCCTCTGGAATAAAAACATATAATGGTGCAGTTGGTGTTACAAAAGATTCGATTTCAATAGAAACCATTGTGGAGTTAATTTCAAAAAAAGGCATTAGTACTGGATTGGTTTCAACTTCCTCAATAACTCATGCAACTCCAGCATGTTTTTACGCACATGTAAAATCGAGAAGATCAGAAGAGGATATTGCAACTTATTTAGTTCATTCTGACATTGATTTCTTTGCCGGAGGTGGATCAAAGTTTTTCAAAAATCGAGAAGATGGCAAAAATTTAATCTCCGTATTAAAGGAGAAAGGATTTGAAGTAAGTAGTAAAGAACTTCCAAAAAAAGTTTCCAATAAAAAACAAGCGATATTACTATCAAAAAAAGGAATGCCTAAAATGATAGAAGGTCGTGGAGATTTTCTTCCAAATGCTACAAAATTAGCTATAGAATCCCTTTCTGGAAATGAGAATGGCTTCTTTTTAATGGTTGAAGGTTCACAAATTGATTGGGGAGGGCATGATAATGATTCTGAATATTTAATAACTGAATTATTGGATTTTGACAAAACAATTGGTGTTGCTTTAGATTTTGCGAAACAAAATGGGGAAACTTTAGTAATTGTTACTGCCGATCATGAAACCGGAGGGTTTACATTAGCTGCTGATGATGGTGACTATAATAAAATTAAGCCAGTTTTTTCTTCAAGCAGTCATTCAGCAACAATGATTCCTGTTTTTGCAGAGGGTCCCGAATCTTTAGAATTTGGCGGCATTTATGAGAATACTGAAATTTACACAAAGATGGTCTCTCTTTTTTCGGAATAATTTTATTTAGAAAACAATCAATGAATTTTATTACTTTAGTAATTTTATAAGAGATGAAGTATTTTAGAGACATTGGTTCCTATTTTTTAATGTTAAAAAGAGTTTTTAGCAGTCCCACAAAAGGGTCTGTTATGAGAGAACTCATTTTTAAAGAAATTGATGACTTGATTATCAAATCATTGGCGATTGTTTCTTTTATTTCATTTTTTGTGGGTGGAGTAATTGCTATTCAAACTGCTTTAAATCTTGAAAACCCACTTATTTCAAAATCATTAATCGGATTTGCAACTAGGCAATCAATAATTTTAGAATTTGCACCTACATTCATCTCTATTATTATGGCAGGTAAAGTGGGTTCATTTATCACTTCTAGTATTGGCTCTATGAGGGTTACAGAACAAATTGATGCTCTTGAAGTAATGGGAGTAAATTCACTAAATTATTTAGTGTTTCCGAAGATTATCGCCTTATTATTCTATCCATTCTTAATAGCAATAACAATGTTTTTAGGAATAATAGGTGGCTTAATAGCTGGTGTTTATGGCGGTTTTACTTCTGCAAGTGATTTTATAATAGGAATTCAAGATACTTTTAATCCATTTCATCTAACCTATGCTTTCATCAAAACATTTGTGTTTGCTTTTATACTTGCTACGGTACCATCCTGGCAGGGGTATTATATGAAAGGCGGTGCATTAGAGGTGGGTAAAGCGAGCACCAATTCATTTGTATGGACGAGTGTACTTATTATTTTATCTAATTATATTATAACCCAATTACTATTAAGTTCATGATCAAGGTTGAAAACATATTGAAACGATTTGGGGATGAGGTAATATTGAAAAACATTTCCACAACTTTTGATAGAGGAAAAACCAATCTAGTTATAGGTAGAAGCGGAAGCGGAAAAACGGTCATGTTAAAATGTTTAGTCGGACTTTTTACCCCTGAAGAAGGGCGTATTTATTTTGAGGATAATGCCATTCAGGATATGAATACTGAACAACATCGTATTTTAAGAGAAGAAACAGGAATGTTATTTCAAGGGGGAGCTTTGTTTGATTCTATGAATATTGAAGAAAATGTAATGTTCCCATTGCGTATGTTCAGTAACAATAAGAGGGAAGAGATGTTAGAACGAGTAAATGAAGTATTAAAACGTGTTGACCTTGAAAATGTTAATAAGAAGTTTCCAGCCGAGATATCTGGTGGAATGAAGAAAAGAGTTTCCATCGCCAGAGCCATTGTTAACAAGCCAAAATACCTTTTTTGTGATGAACCTAATTCGGGTTTAGACCCAAAAACAGCAACTTTGATAGATAATTTAATTCAGGATATTACTAAAGAAAATAATATAACAACCATCGTTGTAACACACGACATGAATTCTGTAATGGAGATAGGGGAAAAAATAGTTTTACTCAAACAAGGAAAATTAGTATGGGAAGGATCCAACAAAGAGATTTTCAAAACAGACAATAAAGATATAGTCGATTTCGTGTATACTTCAAATCTTTTCAAAAAAATAAGGGATGTTCAACTGAAGGAAAATTAATTATTTTAGTTATAAAATTGTGGGAATCACAATATTTAAATTATTTTTAGGCTCTAAAAAAAATAAACACTATGAAAAAATTATTACTTTTTAGCATTGCTTTAATAAGTGGTGCTTCTTTAACTGCTCAAGTTTCATTTACAAATCAAAATAACTTAATTGAAAATTATCCCAGCACCTCAGCCATTAGTGTTGATATGAATGGTGACTTCCTTGTCGATTTTGTTAGGGTTTCTGAAACAGGTATTGGTATAGATTACCAACAACCCAACGGTACATTTAACTCCGTTTTTTATGAAATGGCTATCCAAAATGTTCCTAACTGGAGTGTTGCTGCGGGTGATATAGATGAAAACGGGTATACAGATTTAGTTTTAGGAAATGGATCACGTGTATCTTTCTTATTCGCAAAAGATGATGGGAATGGTTTTATAGAACAACCACACCCAGAATATATTTTCTCTCAACGATCCAATCTTGTAGATATTGATAATGATGGTGACCTAGATGCATTTGTTTGTCATGATGTAGATGAAAGTCATCCTTATAGAAATGAAGGAGGTCAGAATATGGTATTAGATCAAGATTTTATTCAAACACTAGATCTTGCAGGAAATTATGCTTCATTATGGGTTGATTACGATAATGATGGTGATACAGACATGTATTTAACTAAGTGCAGACAAGGTTCTTCACCAGGAGATCCTGAACGAACAAATGCCATGTACAGAAATAATGGGGATGGTACTTTTTCAGAAGTTGCTGAATCTATTAACATGGATGATAATGCTCAATCTTGGACAACGATTTTTCATGACTTTGATAACGATGGGGATTTTGATGCTTTTTGTGTAAATCATGATGAGAAAAACCGATTCTATGAAAATGATGGTTCTGGTGTATTTACAGATATTATAGAAAGTACTGGTATAAACACAACCGATCTAGGTGCTTGGGAAAATCAAGGAGCCGATTTTAATAATGATGGATTTGTAGATATTTTATCTGAATTGTCAAGAGAATTATATATCAATAATGGAGATATGACATTTACTGGCATAGACTTACCTTTTGATGAAGGCGCTATTGGAGATTTTAACAATGATGGATTCTTAGATGTTTCCATAGGTGGAAATCTTTGGATAAATGATGGAAATGCCAATAACTGGGTTAAAGTTTGTTTAAGAGGAGAAGAAAGTAATTTAAATGGAGTTGGTGCTAGAGTAATTATTCATGGTGAATGGGGAACTCAAATGCGTGAAATTAGATCTGGACAAGGCTTTAGTCATATGAGTTCTTTAATTGGACATTTTGGTATTGGCACCAGTACAGAAATTGAAAAAATTGTGATCCAATGGCCATCGGGAATTGTAGATGTAATTTTAAACCCAGCTATTAACTCACAGCTTGTAATTGTCGAAGGTGAAAATATCCTCTCTGTTACAGATTCTGAAATAAATGGAATTAATCTATATCCAAATCCAACAAGTAATATTATCAATTTCTCTAAAAATGATCTTGAAGGTACCCCTGTTAGAGTAATTGATTTTAATGGAAGATTGGTTTTAAACACCGTTATTTCTACTAGTAATTCTATCAATATAGAATCATTGGTGAAGGGAGTTTATTTTGTTCAATTAGAAGTTGATAATAAAGCGGTTAATCATAAAATTATTAAGAACTAATTGTATTAGTACTTATCGATTGATAAAAAAAAAGGAAGCTAAATAAGCTTCCTTTTTTTTTATGGATTATTTATAATTTGTAGTGTATCCAATTTCAGTCTGAATTTCAACCACTCTTCCAATTTAATCATATTTTCTTTTTGTTGTTCAACAGGAACGTTTTCATTCCAAACAATATTTATTACAGGTAAGGTATCTATAGTTTTAAAATTAGTTGAGATTTTATTGGAATAACTAATCCTATTAATATTAGTGTAATTTATTTTCACTTCTGTACTTATCTCTTTAAATCGAATTTCTTTTAATTTTAATTTAGCAACTTCGTTTTCTAAAAAATCAATTCGAGTATCCTTATCATGGATCAATTGCTCATTTTTCACATAGAGGTCTTCTAGTATTTCAAATTTTACTTCTCCAGATAGACGCTTGGCTAAATCATCACTTTGATCAGCCCCCTGATATATTTTCAAATTACAATCTTCTAAATTCTTTGTTAACTTCATTTTTTTGTGCCAGCCTTCAATTTTCGATTGAGGTACCAAATTTCCTATTAAATAAATATCTATTTCTTTTTTTTCAAAGTCTTGAGTGAATTTTACAATTTCAGCTCCATCGAATTCTATTTCTTTTTCAACAAATTCAGTTGTTCTATTTACAAATAGCTCAACTTTTAAAAGATTCATAAATAAGATCACACTCGGAATCATAACTATTATTGCGATTAACGTAGCTATTTGAGCAATCCGTCTTCTCCGTTTAGAGTTTGCATATCGCACAAGGGGGAAGCGTAATAATTTTGCAATGATAAAAGCAGATAAAGCTATAAATACAGCATTGATTGAGAAAAGATAAAAGGCTCCTCCAGCATATTGTAAGTTGCCTATTGCTAAACCAAATCCGACAGTACATAATGGAGGCATTAATGCTGTAGCAATTGCAACCCCAAAAATAACACTTACTATCGTTCCTTTTTTGGTTTTAGCCACGATCAATGCCAAACCACCAAAAATAGCAATAAATACATCTAATATAGTTGGGTAAGTACGAGATAACAACTCTGGTGTTTCCTTGGTTAAAGGGGATAATTCGAAATACAAATAAGCAGTAGCCACACTTAAAACTATCATGACCAAAAGGTTGACTAATGATCTGCGTAATATTTCAACATCATTAATAGCAACCGAAAGACCCAAACCTACAATAGGTCCCATAAGCGGAGAAATTAACATCGCTCCAATTACAACTGCCGTACTGCTCACATTAAGCCCTATGGAAGCAACAAAAATTGAAAATATTAATATCCAGGCATTGTGACCTTTAAATGAAATGTCCTTTCTTACTGCCTCAATAGTTGCATCACGATCTGTATCCTCACGAATATCTAACAACTCTTTGAAAAATATTTTTAAACTTTGCCAGGCTGTTAGTTTAATTTTTTCAAATTCTTTCTCCTCTTGGATTTTCTTTTCTTCATCTAAAATTATTTTTTCAACCTTATTATTTTCAGAAGACTCCATCTAATTATATTTAGTATTAAAACGATTTTTTATACCAGATAACAAACTTTTTATCTCTTGCTCTTTCTCTCGAGGATAAATCATTAAAACTCCTTCTTTATCAATTATGATATAATCTTTAATGCCATCAATCACAACTAGTTTTTCTAATGTAGTATAGATCATATTACCTGATGCATCATTGAAATGTGGAATTGCATTAACTATTGCATTTTTATTTTCGTCCTTTTCAAGCTTATCATGTAGTGCGCCCCATGTCCCCAAGTCATTCCAATCAAATTCAGCCTTTTTCAAAAAGACATTTTCAGATTTTTCCAATATTCCATAATCGATGGAAATATTTTCAGATTTATCATAATTATCTTTTATAAATTGTTGCTCTTCTGAAGTATTTAATACCGTTATGCCTTCAGAAAACAGTTGATACATTTCTGGGAGATTCTTTTTAAATGAGGAAATAATACTTTTTACACTCCACATAAAAATACCTGCATTCCATAAAAAGTTTCCTTGATCTATAAATTGTTTTGCGGTTTCATAATCTGGTTTTTCCCGAAACTGATTCACTTTTTTGATTGTTTTTGAATCATTTTCATCAAACTCTATATAACCATAACCTGTATTTGGAAAGGTGGGGTTAATCCCTAAAGTAATCAGCTTATCATCTGTTTTACATGCTTCAAAACAAGTTTCAACATCATTTAAAAAGGATGCTTCATCTTCAATCCAATGGTCACTGGGCGCTACTAACATAATAGCATTCGGATTTTCTTTTTGAATTTTAAGTGCAGACAATAATATGCAAGGAGCTGTATTTCGCATTGCTGGCTCCAGTATAACTTGATTTGAGCTAATATTAGGAAGCTGTTTTAAAACAATCTCCAAATACCTTTCGTTTGTAAGAACAAATGTGTTTTCAGGTGGAATTAAGGAACTAAGTCGAGAATACGTTTTTTGAAGTAAGGATTGTCCAGTTCCCAGCATATCATGAAATTGCTTTGGAAATTCGCTTGTGCTTACTGGCCAAAAACGAGATCCAATCCCCCCTGCCATGATGACTGTATAATAGTTTTTATTCATTTTTATTCTTCTGAACTTTGACAAAGTCCTATACTATGTCAAAGTTAATTCATTTATAGTCAGGAATTAGTTCTACCTCAGCATTCGGATTAAACAAATACATTCTACCAGTAGTTATTTCCAAACATTCAAAACGTTTTACACGCTTGTTTCCTCGTTCAAAGATTTTTCCGTTATGCAATCTAAATTTTCCTCCTAAAGGTATTTCAAATATAAAGTTTTTATCATTGGGAGGGTCAAATTGCTTAAGCGCAAGTGATAGTTTACTATCTGTATCGCTACTTGCTCTTGGATTTTTAAAATGCAAAGCTAGTAATGGTAAGAGATCTAAAGGGAAAATTTCGGGACGTAAATAGGGAAGCATTAATTTCTGAAATGTATATTTCCACTCCTTTCCGTGTGGTTTTATTCTTCTTCCATATTCTTTAAAAGAAAGTAAATGAGCAATTTCATGAATTAGTGTAATTAGAAATCGGTAAGAATTTAAATTAGCATTAACTGTTATTTGGTGTTGTCCATTCGGCATTTTTCGATAATCTCCATGACGCGTTACGCGCTCATTCACAATTTTCAAGTGGATATTATGTGTTTTAACCAATTGAAAAATAGAAGCAACTGAAGCTGGGGGGATATATTTTTCAAGAGTTTTCAAATAAACCTTTTTTCGAATTGAGTATTCAACAGCATAATTAGTGAATTTTCTTAGAGTTTCCCCAAATTTTGATTAAAACTTCTAAGTTGTTGATCTCGTTAATAACAATTGAGGCTTGTTTTAAAGGTTCCTCGGATTGAATTTAATCATTAAGATATTTAAAATCACAAAACACCAATTAGAATGCTATTACAATATAGAAATTAATTATTTCAATTCGCACTTATTCTTTTTTTTGTACCACTTATTCTTTTTTTTGTACCACCTATTACTTTAGCTTTTGAGTATCATATTATTTAAAATAGTTTAGTTTATTATTAACATCTAAATTATATATTATGAAAAAATTATTTTTAATTTGTTTTTTATCAATTAGTGTAAATACTTTTACTAATGCACATGTAGAAAACACTAAAATTAACAATGGTATTTGTTGTACCGCAGTAGTAACATATAATGGTATACCACAAGCAAGTTTTACAGAGTGTGGATTACACGCATGTGATTTTGCAGCTGCAGCTGCATGTAATTACATACGGTCTCATGGTGGTTCTTGTCCACAACAATAAAATATAAATATTAGCTTTCCAAAGTACTATTTTGGAAAGCTATAAATCTAAAAGAAATTGAAAAAATTAATAAGCCTTTTACTTCTTATCTCTTCAATAATATATGGACAAGAGAAGAATTATACCTTAGAGATAGATTACATATATACATTAAACTTTACTAATTTAAGTTCCATTTATCAAATCAATACTAAACTTACTTTTAATAATAATGAGTCTATTTATGAAATGGATCACTTAAATAGCTTTGCAAATTATGATAATGTAGTTGATGTTGATGATAATATTCAATTGGCGATAAAATCAAATGAAAACGAATTTGTTTTCAAAAGTTTTAAAAATAATGATGTATATTATTCAGATATGATTTCAATGAAAAAGTTTGACATTAAAAGTAAATTAGATACTATAATGAGTTGGACTCTATCATCTGAAACAAAAAATATATTAGGGTATACCTGTCAAAAAGCAGTAACTGAATATGGTGGAAGATATTATGTTGCATATTTTACAAGTGAAATACCCATACAAAATGGACCTTGGCGTTTTCATGGACTGCCAGGTGTAATTTTAGAAGTAGAATCTGCTGACAATGTTTTTGCTATTAGAGCAACAATAATTAATAGTAATACATCAAACATTAAAATCAATAATCCTTTTAATACTAAAACAGTTATTGCTTGGGATACGTTTCTGAAAATTTACAAAAAGAAATATGATGAAGTTTTAAGAAATAGTATGTCTAAAAATGGGCCTACACAAGAGTTAGCAAAAGAAGGAATTATTGTATATATAAAAGATTAAGTCTATTGGTTTATATTATATAATGAAATTCATTTATATACTACTCTTATCTTTTTTCTTCTTAATAACTCAAAAGAATTACTCCCAAGAAATTTACGGTTTAATTAATGATGCTAAGTTACATCCTCTAGAAAACGTTACTATATTATTAAAAAACGCTACAACTAAGTCATCAATAAAAACATTTTCAATTTCTAATAAATTTGGTGAATATAAACTAGATGTTTTAGATTCATTAGATTCTTTTGTCTTGGAATTTAGATCAATTTCATTTAAAACTAAAACTATCTATATAGAGAATTTTGTGAAAACAAAAAAGCCTTATTTACTTGACATTCAACTTGAAAAGGAAATGACAAAGTTAGACGAAGTTTTCATAAAATCTTCAGAAAAACCCATAATCAAAAAAAAAGATTCCGTAATATTTAATCTTGAAAAGTTTAAAGATGGCACAGAAAAAGTAATTGAAGATTTAATAAAAAAATTGCCTGGAATGAATGTTGATAAAAATGGGAATATTTCATTTAAAGGAAAACCAATAAAGACTGTCTTACTTGACGGCAGTAATTTGTTTGACAACAATTATACTATAGGTACAAAAAATATTAATGTTGAAATGGTAGACGAACTTACTGCTATTGAAAACTATATAGAAAACCCCATATTACACGGTATAGAAAAGACAAATGATGTGGTAATAAACTTAACTTTAAAAAAAGGGAAAACCGATTTTTCTAACAATACAAGTTTAGGTGTAGGAATTGAAAATAAACTTGATTTAAATATTAATTCATTAGGCATTTCAAAAAATATTAAATCTTTTTCTACAATAAGTTTTAATAATATAGGAAAAGAAAAAAGCCCTTACAATTACTTTTCGTCTAATAGTTTTAATTTAGGAGAATCTAATGAAAAAATAAATAAACCAACCAAACTAATAGAAAGTAAAAAATTTTCTTCACAATTTTCAGAAGAAAGAGAACGAATTAATAATAATTTATTTACAAGTTTAAATGCAATCTATCAAATCACTAAATCATTTGGAGCTAGAATAAATATTGATTTCAAAAAGGACAATCTTAAGAGAACCCTTATATCCGAAACCATTTTTGAAAATTCATTAGGTATTAATGATATCCATGAAATTGAAAAACTAGAAAAAAACCCTGAAATATTTAATATTAAACTAAAACTAGATTATAAACTTTCAAAAAAAGCATTATTAGAATATAAAACAAACTTAATAAATGAAAATATTATTACAAATTCTAAAAATAATATTAATGACTCTATTCAAAAGAGCAACATAAAATCAAAAGATCAATATATAAGTCAACTTATAAATTACACAAATCGAATAGGTGAAAATAAAGCTTTTATTAGCAGCATATATTATAGCAATTATCAATCTCCACAAAGTTTAAATGTTTTTCCAGATTACAGATTTAATGATCTAAATGGTAACAAATCAAGTAATCAGAAAGTAGATATAGAAAATAAATATTTTGTGTTTAGTAATAAACTTATCTATAATAATTCAAAATTCAACTTAGAGCTAGTTGCAGGTTATACTTTTGAAAAAAACAAACTTATTTCAAATTTAAAATTAATTGACCCTATTTTAATATTATCAGAAAATAATTTAGACTATAAATCTAGTACTCCTTGGATAAAAGGAAATTTATTTTTTAATAAAAATAAGTGGATTTTCAGAACTAATCTAGAAGTAAATTACTTAAATCAAAATTTAAAGAATAATATTGAAAAAAATAAAAATTCAAAATTTAATAAAATTCTAATAAAACCAAAATTACAAGTAACATATAGCCTAAATGAAATTTCAAGTATATATTTTAAAGCAAACTATAATGAAAAACCAATAAATGAAAGGTCTATGTTTGAAAATATTATTTTAATTTCTAGTAATGGAGCTTTAAAAAATTCCTCTAAATTAAAAACTTTAAGAACTTATAATTTAGAAATTTCATATAATTATAATGATTTTTTTAATTTATTTCAATTCTATGGTTATATAAATTATTCCAAAAATATAAATAATTTTATAACAAGTTATAACATTGATGAATTTGTAACTGCCAGTAATAGAGAGTTATTAAATTTAAGTTCTAAATCATATTCATTAAACATTGGCTTAGATAAATATATTAATTTAATAAAATCTAATTTAAGATTAAATTCCTTTTTTAGTATTTATAATTACAATAACATTGTAAACGGCTCTGATATTCGAAGTATTAAAAGTTATACTGGTTTCTCTAATGTAAATTTAAAAACAGGATTTTTAGGAATTATAAATTTTGAAAATAATTTCCAATTAAATTTATCCTCATTTAAAGATGAAAATAATAGTTTTATAAATAATTGGTCTTTTCAAAATTCTTTTAATATTTATTTAAAATTATATAAAAGGTTAAATATTGTAACTGGATTTGATTATCACCTTCCAAACACAAAGAATAAAGAAGATTTTTTCTTTATTGATTCTTCTATTAATTTAAGTAGTAAAAACGACAAATTTAATTATTCAATAAGCTCAAAAAACCTTACACTTAAAAAAAATATTTATCAAAATGTAGAACTTACTGATTTTTCAAAAACTACAACAGCTTATAACATATTAAAGCCTTATATTCTTTTTACAATAGATTTTAAATTTTAGTTTAGGGTGTTGAATTCGATACTTGTAACACTTTTCCATTATACAATTTATTTCCTGTAAGAGAAAAGTCCATAATATATTGTGCCATTTCTTTAGCTGATGTTGAGGCCTTATAACCCGGAAAAGCTTCTTCAAGCATTTCAGTTTGAACAGCACCCAATGCTAAAACATTAAAGGAAGGGCCCGTTTCCTTGAATTCTTCAGCCCATAATTCAGTTAGCGTTATCAAGGCACTTTTACTACTACTATAAGCGCTTAAACCAGGAAATTTAAGACTTCCTTGTATTCCTCCCATACTGCTAATGTTGACAACATGCCCATTTTTATTCATAAATGGGAGCATGGCTTTAGTTAATGCTGCAACTCCAAATACATTTACATCGTAAACGTATTTAAATTCTGAAAGGCTTGTTTTTTGGAAAGGTTTATTTATTAATGCACCTGAATTATTAATTAGAATATCAACGTGCTTCCAGTTTTCCTGAACAAAATCTGAAACTCGTTTTATATCTTTCGAGTCTGTAATATCGAAAGGAAAAATAGTGCATCCATCTAATTCAGCGCTAGAAATTGGTGCTGAATTTCTTGATAAAGCCAAAACCTGATATCCGGCATTGGTAAAAAGTGGCACTAACTCATAGCCTATTCCTCTGCTTGTTCCTGTTATTATTATTTTTTTCATATTATTTCTTTGAAACGCGATTACTCGCGTTTTTACACAATTTGTTGCGTTCGTATAGTATAGACGCGATTTGTTGTGTATAGACGCGATTAATCGCGTCTCTATACAAACATGGTTAATGGGTTCTCTATATATTTTCGTAGGGTCTGTAAAAAAGCTGCCCCAGTAGCACCATCAACCGTGCGATGATCACAGGCCAAAGTAATTGTCATTGTATTTCCAACAACTACCTGTCCATTTTTAACAACTGGCTTTTGTACAATTGTTCCAACCGATAAGATTGCTGAATTTGGTTGATTGATAATAGAAGTAAACTCTTTAATACCAAACATCCCCAAATTTGAAACGGTAAAGGTACTTCCTTCCATTTCTTCCAGACTTAATTTTTTATCTCTGGCTCTTCCTGCCATATCTTTTACTGCTGTTCCTATTTGATTAAAAGTCATTTGATCAGCAAACTTTAATACAGGAACTAACAATCCATCTTCCACTGCAACAGCAACACCAATATGGATGTGTTTAGCCAATAAAGTGGAAGTATCTGTCCAATGAGAATTTACTTTTGGATGTTTTTGCAAGGCCATTGCACAAGCTTTAACGATCATATCGTTAAATGAAATCTTAATATTCGGATCTTCATTTATAGCTGTTCGTGCAGCAATAGCATGATCCATATCCAATTCTACCGTCAAATAATAATGAGGTGCCATAAACTTGGATTCTCCTAAACGCTTAGCAATAATTTTGCGCATTTGAGAGTTTTTCACCTCTTCAAAACTCTCTACTCCTACAGGAGTATAGGTATCTGCATTAACTGATTGCGGTTGATAATTTTCAATATCTCGTTTTACAATTCGTCCATTTTCACCACTTCCTTGAACTTGTTGAATATTAATTCCTTTTTCTTCAGCGAGCTTTCTTGCCAAAGGAGATATAAAAACTCTCCCTCCATCCGAATTAGTTTTTGGAGAAGGAGCAGCATTTGGGGTCGAGACTTTTATCGTTTCGACAGCCTGAATTTGACTTGTTGTTTTTAATTCTTCTGAAGCAGTTTTTTCGCCTTCAAGAGTATAACTTTCCATAATTCCTGAAACATCGGTGCCCTTGGGTCCAATGATTGCTAAAAGATCATCAACTAAAGCCGTTTCACCCTCTTTAATTCCAATTGAAAGCAAGGTTCCTGTGTAAAAGGACTCAAACTCCATAGTTGCTTTATCGGTTTCAATTTCAGCTAGTATATCCCCTTCTTCAACGACATCCCCTTCTTTTTTGTTCCATACAGCAACAGTACCTTCGGTCATGGTGTCGCTTAAACGAGGCATCGTAATAACTTCAACACCTTCGGGTATCGTTATGGAGCTTGTTTCTTCAGTGGTTATTATAGAAGCTGTCTTATCCAGATTGGTTTCGGAAGGCACCGCTTTATTATCCTCTTTTGAGCTCGTATCGTTAATAAATTTTGAGACATCCTCATTCTCCTCTCCAAGAATAGCTAGTAACACATCAACAGGCACTGTTTCACCTTCTTGAACACCAATATATAATAAGGTTCCATCATAAAAGGATTCGAACTCCATGGTAGCTTTATCGGTTTCTATTTCAGCTAGGATATCCCCTTCTGAAACCTTTTCCCCTACTTTAAAAAGCCACTTTGCTACGGTACCTTCTTCCATTGTGTCGCTTAAACGCGGCATATTTATAATTTCAGCCATATTGAATTATAATTTATGTGATAAAAATGGATAATCTTCCTGCTCATAAACAGCATCATACATAACATTCTTCTCTGGATAAGGAGATTCGTCTGCAAATTTTTCACATTCAATTACCAAATCTTTTACTCGTTTATCAATCGCTTCCAATTGTTTTTCTGTAGCATATTTTTTCTCTAGAATAACATCTCTCACATAAATAATTGGATCTTCTTTTTGTTTATCCTGAACTTCTTTTTTAGTTCGGTAATGTTGAGCATCACTCATAGAATGCCCTCTAAAACGGTAGGTTCTAATTTCTAAAAAACTTGGGCCATCCCCTTTTCGGGCTCTTTTAATAGCAATGTCTAATTCTTTTGCTACAGCTTCTGGATTCATACCATCAACAGGTCTGCAAGGCATTTCATAGGCCAATCCCATCTTCCAAATTTCTGAATGACTTGCTGTTCGCTCTACAGAGGTTCCCATAGCATAGCCATTATTTTCAACACAAAAGACAACAGGGAGTTTCCATAACATTGCTAGGTTGAAAGCTTCATGTAAAGATCCTTGTCGCATGGCTCCATCACCCATGAAAGTAAGCGTTACCGAATCTCGTTTAAAATATTTATCTGCAAAAGCTAAACCAGCACCCAAAGGTATTTGTCCTCCAACAATTCCGTGTCCACCGTAAAAACGATGTTCCTTAGAAAAAATATGCATAGACCCTCCTAAACCTTTGGAAGTTCCTGTACTTTTTCCGTATAATTCTGCCATTACTTTTCTTGGATCTACTCCCATTCCTATAGGTTGCACATGATTTCTATAGGCAGTTATCATTCTATCTTTTGTAAGGTCCATCACGTGTAATGCTCCAGCTAAAATAGCTTCTTGACCATTATACAAATGTAAAAAGCCTCTTACTTTTTGTTTGATATAAACCTGAGCGAGTTTGTCTTCAAATTTTCGCCAGAAGTACATGTTCTCGTACCAGTCTAAATATGTTTTTTTTGTAATTCTTTTCATTTGTAAAAAAATAAAAATTAAATGTGAAATTAATACACGGATTGCAAAAATACTATATTCTTAATCAATCAAAAATGAAATTCCAAAATATAGTCAATGGTTAAAGATAATTTTTATCGAAAATAAGAGGTAATAGATCTTTTATTGAATCAGCCTTTACAATTTTTCCAGTTTCACCCATAAAATAAATAGCTATAGGGGTTTCTTGCTTTACTTCATATTCGGCTAAAACTTGCCTGCACGCCCCACAAGGCGGTACTGGATCTGTAGTTTTATTATTTAAGGAACGCGCTGTAAGAGCCATCGATTTTATAATAGCATCTGGATAGCTTGCCCCTGCGTGAAAAACAGCAACTCGTTCGGCACACAATCCAGAAGGGTAGGCTGCATTTTCCTGATTGTTCCCAGTAATAATTTTTTCAGAATCTAACCGTATTGCAGCTCCTACTTTAAAATGCGAATAAGGCGCATAAGCATTTTCTCTTGCTTGATGCGCCTTATTCATTAATTCTTGAATCGAATTGGGTAGTTCTGAAATAGATTCAAAAACTTCCAGCTTTATTTCGATATTAATTTTTCTCACTTTTCCCAATGTTAATTTAAGTATAAATCTACAAATAAATTAATATAGTCTTCTAGAAATAAAAAAAGAACAAACCTTGGGGCGAAATTTTTACTGAAACAGTATTAATATTCGCTATACTCGTCTCCAAAGTTAAACGTTAAACCAAAACGAAGTGTTCCTTCTAATGGGCTAACTATATTTGAAGTAGAGATTAAATAGGATAGATCTATATTTATTGTCGTGTATTTAAATCCAGCTCCTAAAGACATAAACTGTCTTGATCCTTTGGTTATATGTTCATTAAAATATCCTGCTCTAAAAGCAAATACATCTCTATACCAATATTCTGCTCCCAATGCCCAGGTAAATTCATTTAACTCTTCACTAAGGCCGTTAGGTGCATCACTCCACGATTGAATCATTCCTTTAAAGAAACTTACATTCGGATCTTCTCCTTTATAAATTGCTTTAGTATCTAATACTTCTTCACCTTCGTCAATTTCTCCGTTTCCGTTTTCATCTACAAATTCAGTTCCGTAGATTGGAGGAGTTGGTACTAATAATTTATTGAATTCCATACTAACACCTATTGTATTATATGGATCTAAGATAAAATCGAAACCACCACCTATAGCAAAATTAGTTGGTAAATTACTTTCCGATCCAACTTCATCATATTTTAATTTTGGACCAACATTTGAGATATTAAATCCACCTCTCCAGCGACCATCAAAGCTATTAAGTGCTATTTCTTCACTTTGATAATAACCAGAAACATCTACGGCAAAAGAACTTGCTGCTGTAGCATCTTCATTTGCTGTTTGTAATTTTAAATCAGATCGTATATACCTACCTGTAATTCCCATAGAAAAACGTTCACTTAATTTTATTGAATACGATACATCAAAAAGCAATTCGTTAGGCTTTACTATCAAGGGTTCTTGATCTACGGTTTCTCTTAATTCAATTTCCCCATTACTAAAATATCTGAAACTTGCAGCAACTGCACTACGTTCATTTATTCTGTTATAATAGGTTATATTCCCAAGAAAGATATCATTTACCAAGCTACTTAAATAAGGTGTATAAGTAACTCCTACCCCTTGCTTTGAAATTGCAAAAGCATATTTTGAAGCATTCCATTGTTGAGAAAAAGCATCGGAAGAGGTTGTTACACCAATATCACCAATACCAGCAGATCGTGCATCTCCAGCAATTAATATAAAAGGAACACCCGTTGTAATAACTCTTGAATCATCTGAATTAGGAATTGTTATTATAGACTGCGCAGATAACTTAAAGGTTATGACTGTTAAGGCAATAAGGAAAATTATTTTTTTCATGAGGTAATTTTTTTTGCAAATATATATTTAATTTTTATAGAATAACTAATTTTTCAAATTTTTCAACGCGTTGGTTAGTTAACGTAGATTTTACTGTAATCTTATATACATATACTCCTTTTCCAATGAGCTCGCCAAAGTCATCTTTTCCGTCCCAAACAATATCACGTGAAAGAAATCCATCTGTAGTAACTATTTGATTTTTTGTCCATACAACTTTCCCAGTAACAGTAAAGACTTGAACTTGCACCTCTAAGGGCTCAAAGGGCCGATTATGATTAAACCAAAATTCGGTATAATTAACAAATGGATTGGGGTAATTTAGAACATGTGTTATCTCTAATTTATCATTCCCTGCAACGGTAAATTGTATATCTGATGTGGAAGAATTATTATAAACATCCCAAGCTTTTAAAGTTAATGTATGCACCCCATCTTCAAGGTCTCTGAGTTTATAATTAGTAATTCCACTAGTATAATCATCTACATCTGCTTGATAATATTCATTCAAAACAAAAGGATTGGCTTCATCACCATCGAGAATTGCAATAATATCATGTCCAATTCCACTAGCGGTATTGATCCCATTTTCATCTTCTAATTTTGCTATTAAGATCGGGGAATCATTGGTAATTCCTCCCGCTACAAAACTTTCATCATTCATAAATAGTTTAATATAAGGCCCCAGATTATCTTCCGGTGCGTCCTCATTCAAACCTCCAATTTTTAAATCTAGACTAAAGCCTGCCTGATTAACTAAAGCATTGTTCTCTTGAGCATAAAAACTTATTCTTCCATTACCTACAGGTATTTGAGTATCTCTTGGCATGACAAATTCAAATTCAAATACCCCATCATTAACTCTGGCCTTTCCATTAAATAAAACTTCTCCTAATGTTATAAAGTCCAATATTAGCAATTGGCCGTCTGTTCCTCTTATTCCATCATTCCCCAATGTTTGACGTTGAACAATTTTATCGTATAATTTCGCTTCGAGCACCCCATCATAATCTGTCAATAAAACTCCATTTTCATCTTGAACTTCTCCACCTATTATCACTCTGCCGAGTGCCTTTAAGGTGTCTGTAGCTTGCTCTATCGGAACACCATTTAATGTTGTTAGTTTTATTTGTTCTTGCGGGAATGCTAGATGCATTGCTGGATCTCCTATATAAAAAATAACTCTTCTATTTCCACTTCCGTCGGAAACTTGATTTTTTGAAATTCGCAATGCTTCAGCTGGTGTATTTGGAATATTTAAACCATATCCAAATAATTCTGGTGCCAATTCCTGGTTGAATCTAACACCCAAAGCAGCTCCAATAGAACGGGTAGTAGATAAAAGTGAAATAGCTCCTCCTTCTTTATTCCAAAATGTTAACTCTCCTGCTGTAACACGAGATGGATTATCAAATTTTGTAAATTCACAAGTTACGGTAACGATACAAGGATACCTGTATTTATTCCGAAGGTCTTGTGCAGTACCTTTCGTATAAATAAATTCTGAAGCCAATCCATCTTCCCCTCCATGTCCAAAATAATTTATGACCAAGGCTCCAACTTCAGTAGCATTTTCTATAGCATCATTTACTTCAGGATATCTATTTCCACCGGCAGATGCTATTTGTTGATATGAATCTGAATGTATTTTCTTTACATTCATATAAGGTCTTTCAACAGAAACTTCATTTCCAAGATTATCCAAATTAACTTGTAACGTTTCATGCTCCCAATCTTTATCAACATCATCCGATACAATTACAAAATCATTCCTCCAATTACCATAAGATACTTTCGATTCATAATCAATTATTTTATCGACCATGGTATTTGCAAGACTTACTTCATCTACTAAAATTCTACCAATAGCTATATCTAATTTTTCGCTTGATTTCATAAGTCCTTCATCAGGGTCCATATTCCCGTAGAAATCATCAGACATAAATGATCGAAATGTGCTAACGCTCAATAGCCTATGAAAAGTTGGGATTATATTATTATTATTGGTAATTCTATCTTTATAATCATAAGAGGTATCCCCAAATAAACACAAATATTTAATTCGTTTATCTTCAGCAGAAGCATTCTCATATATATATCTAACAAAATTTCGAATTGCACCAATATCTTGTTTTCCAGAACTAAATTCGGTATAAATTTTATCGGTAGTAATTACTTTAATATTTAAATTATCAACTTTTTTTCTGTGATTTGCCAATCGCAAAGCAGGTTGCAATAAGAAAGCTGGTGTTACAATTAGATAATCAATATCTTCGAAATTACCTGATTCATCATTAAATATAGTTCCCTTCAAATTTTGATTTGGGACATGGGCCTCATTAGCTTTTTTTGGAAAAAAATAATCACTGGGATTCACAGCCACATATTCTCTGATTTCTCCTAATTCTGCTTTAAATTTTATGGTAGGTTCATTAGTGCTATTTTGTTTTGAAGAAATTGAAGTAATATTAGTAACATCCCAAACTTCAGAAAACTGAGAAGCATTGCTTATTTGATATTCAGCAATTCCAGGTAATATTTCAGCTTCATTGAATCTAAATGCTAATTGATTTCCAGCACCTGATAATTGCCTAAATGCATCTACACTAATATAATCTAAATACCCGATACTAGTAGGATTTCCCCCGTTACTGTAAGTTAGATCAAAAGTAACCGTTTCACTTCCAGCGGGAATTTCGCCTACAAAGTTTTTTGTGTCCAATAGCGTTGGATCATTAATTACATTGAAATTTAAGGGATTCAAGCTTGTTCCATTTACAGAAATGGCCATGGAGGTTTGAGATTCAGAAGCTGAAGCTACTTTTACCTTAACTTGCATAGGTTGACCTGGAATAATATTGGGAAAGTTTAAAACAAAAGATTGCTCATTGTCTATATCAAATCTATTTCCATACCACCTTCTACCTACTTTAGCCGGACTATATTCATCTTCTTCAAAAAACTGATAATCATTAAATTTTGTTATGGTTTTAGTGACAGCCCCGATAGGTTCAATCATATCCTGAATTCTAATTCCAGGACCGCCATCTGCTGTGATATAATAGTATGATACGTCGCTATATGGATTTATGTTCGTGTCATTATCGGATCCACTGTAGCCTAGTGTTCCAATACCATAAAATAAGATATAATCGCTTGAATTAAAAATTTCATCTTTTTCGCCAATTACTTGGATCGAGTTTTCAACAAGTCCGAAAGCAGTATTCTC
>Ga0164313_10001281_pt1 | contig 22170 bp, 20 predicted proteins | sample GuaBasSedimGuay4_FD_113735 | JGI IMG/M metagenome (GOLD analysis project Ga0164313, IMG submission 113735) | Subseafloor sediment microbial communities from Guaymas Basin, Gulf of California, Mexico - Guay4, Core 4569-4, 0-3 cm | ecosystem: Environmental > Aquatic > Marine > Hydrothermal vents... | reverse complement strand
TGGAACCAGCCGGACTGGCAGCCCGGGATACACTCAGGCTGGAAATGGGATACTGTCTCTACGGAAATGACATCACTGATACCACTTCACCACTGGAAGCCGGTCTGGGCTGGATCACGAAATTTGTGGAAGGTAACGACTTTATCAACCGGTCTTATATGGAGCGACAGAAGGCAGAGGGAGTCAAAAAGCGACTTGTGGGATTTGAATTACTGGAAAGGGGGATCCCCCGCCAGAACTATCCCATCCTGAATGGTGACGGTGAAACCGTTGGCGAAGTAACATCGGGCACGCTCTCTCCCATGTTAAATAAAGGCATTGGAATGGGAATGGTTGAGCTTCCATTTGCTTCAAATGGAAACGAGATCCTGATTGGGATCAGAAACAAGCAAATTCCTGCCCGGATAGTCAGACCCCCATTTTATAAGAATCAAGTATAAGCATAGGACAATGGCAAAGCAAAAGATAGAGGTATGTTATTCTCCTGCCCTATTTCCCTATTATGAAAACCCCAACGCGGTAGTTGTAGTTACAGATGTACTAAGAGCAAGTTCTGCAATTGTCTCCGCATTCATGAATGGGGTGGAACGGATCATACCAGTGGGAACCCTGGAAGAGGCCAGGGATTATAAGAACAGGGGGTACATGGTAGCCGCTGAAAGAGATGGCATTGTAAGAGATTTTGCCGACTTTGGAAATTCTCCCTATAACTTTACACCCGAAAGGGTAGGTGGGAAGCAGATCGTTTACAGTACAACAAACGGAACCAATGCCATCCAACTGGCATCCAGCGGCAGCCAGGTACTCATAGGGGCTTATCTGAACATCAATGCCCTGGCAGAATATATCAAGGGATCAGGGAAGGATTTGCTGGTTCTGTGTGCAGGATGGAAGAATAAGTTTAACCTGGAAGATACACTGTTTGCCGGGGCATTATCAGAACTGGTTCTTAAGGACCATGATTACGGCACCATTTGTGATGCCACCCTTGGTGCCATGGACCTCTATGACGCGGCTAAAGGGGATATGATGGGATACATTAAAAAAGTGGCACAGAGACACAGGCTAAAAGCCAATAACCTGGACGATGTGATTGCATACTGTCATGAATTTGACACGACTGACCTGATTCCGGTACTGGAAGAAAATTACCTTGTACCGCTTAGAGATATTAAGTAAAAGTGAGAAAATAACTATTATCTATAAGTTATTCACAATACTTGGTTGGCAATTCTATTAAATGTAATTTTATTTGTTATTGAAATAACAACACCTGATTTTATACACTAAAAACTTCATCGAATGAAAAAACATAATTTTTCTGCAGGCCCCTCCATTCTTTCCCCATACACCATTAAGAACACTGCCGATGGCATTATGGATTTGAATAACTCGGGACTTTCGGTCATGGAGATCTCGCACCGAAGCAAGGACTTTATGGCCATTATGGACGAAACTCAGCAGCTTTTTGTTGAGTTGCTCGATATACCTACCGGTTACAGTGTTTTGTTGTTACAGGGGGGAGCCAGCATGCAGTTTTGTATGATACCTTACAATCTTCTGAAAACAAAAGCAGCCTACCTGGATACAGGTGCATGGGCCAATAAAGCGGTGAAAGAGGCAAAGCTATTTGGTGATGTAGATGTGGTAGCCTCCTCAAAAGATACCACTTATTCATATATTCCCAAGGGTTATGCAATACCTTCAGATGTAGATTATTTCCATATTACCACCAACAATACCATTTATGGTACCGAAATCAAGGAAGATATGGATAGTCCTGTAAATCTGGTGGCCGATATGTCATCGGATATTTTCAGTCGGCCTGTGGATGTTTCCAAGTATGCTCTTATCTATGGAGGTGCACAAAAGAATCTTGCTCCAGCAGGGGTTACGTTTGTGATCGTTAAGGATGATATACTGGGAAATATGGACCGAGCCATTCCAACCATGCTCGATTATCGCACACACATTGATAAGGGGTCCATGTTCAATACCCCTCCTTGCGTATCCATCTATGCAGCCATGCACACCCTTCGCTGGTATAAGGAGCAGGGCGGAGTAGCTGCCATGTATAAGCTTAATATGGAGAAGGCAGGAATGCTCTATGATGAGATTGAACGGAACTCCGTCTTTACTTCGGGCATCGGGGATGAGGCTGACCGCTCCATTATGAATGTCACCTTCGTAATGAAAGATGAATATAAGGAGAAAGAGGCCGACTTCCTTGCTTTTGCTATCGGTCGCGGCATGTCCGGGATTAAAGGACACCGGTCGGTAGGTGGCTTCAGGGCTTCCATATACAATGCCATGCCCAAGTCTTCTGTTGAAGCACTGATCGATACCATGAAAGATTTTGAAAAGAGTTTGTAATCCATAAACAACCACAAAAAAATGGCTAAAGTTCTAATAGCAACAGTAAAACCCTTCTCTGCTGAAGCGGTGGAAGCGGTGAAAAGTATATTTCAGGAAGCAGGTTATAAAGTTGAAGTATTGTCAAAGTATCCCGAACAGTCGGACCTGGTGGCTGCCGTAGCAGATGCAGATGCAATGATTATCAGGAGTGATAAGGTTGACAGAGAGGTTCTGGAAGCGGCTGATAACCTGAAAATAGTAGTCAGGGCCGGGGCCGGATATGACAACGTGGACCTGGATGCAGCTACAGAGAAAGGTGTGGTTGTGATGAATACACCCGGACAGAACTCCAATGCGGTTGCCGAGCTTGCCCTGGGAATGATGGTCTATATGAACCGCAGCCGCTTTACACCTTCCGCAGGAACAGAATTACGTGGTAAGACGCTTGGTATTCACGCTTACGGATATGTGGGCAGGATTGTGGGTATGATTGCAAAAGGATTTGGGATGAAGGTGTATGCTTTTGATCCGTTTGTTGATCCGGTGATCATTAAGAACGACGGGGTAATCGTTGAGAAGAGTGCTGAAAGTCTCTATAGCAAGTGTGAGTATATTTCACTTCATATTCCTGCCAATGCTGAAACCCGCGGATCGGTTAATTTCGAGCTGATGAATTCCATGCCTGCCGGTGCCACGCTGGTCAATACGGCCCGTAAAGAGGTTATTGACGAGGAGGAATTGAAAAAGATCTTCCAGGAACGGGACGATTTCAGGTATCTTTCTGATATCGCACCCGATTGTAAAGAGGAGTTGGTGGAGAAGTATAGTGACCGGGTCTTCTTTTCGCCAAAGAAGATGGGGGCCCAGACAGCCGAAGCCAACCTGAATGCAGGGGTGGCGGCTGCACGTCAGATTATTAACTTCATCGACAATGGGGATACAACCTTTAAAGTCAACTAGTTTATGGCAAAGTTACATGCGTTCAGGGGATTCAGGCCTGGAAAAGAGAATGTGAACCAGGTGGCTTCCCGGCCCTATGATGTATTGAATTCAAGTGAAGCCCGGGAGGAAGTTAAGGAAAATCCATGGTCGTTTCTACATGTGGTTAAGCCAGAGGTGGATCTGCCCGAAGAGACAAGCCTCTATTCGGAGGTGGTCTATAATACAGGAAAAGAGAACCTTGAGAAGCTAATCTCCGAAGGCTATTTTTTACAGGATTCCACCAAGATGCTCTACGTGTATGGTCAGACCATGTTTGGTAAGACACAATATGGGATCGTCGGTTGCGCAGCTGTAACAGATTACCTGGAAGATGTAATTAAAAAGCATGAACTGACCAGGCCCGATAAGGAGCAGGACCGGATGAAACATATTCGGGTGACCAACTTCAATGCAGAACCGGTCTTTTTTGCCTTTCCGGATCATACAGAACTGGATGGCATTGTAGAAAAGGTTGTTTCCGGAAAAGCAGAATATGACTTTACTTCCGATGACGGTGTAGGACACCATTTCTGGCTGGTAAATGACTCCACCCTTGTGAACCGGATCATTGAGATATTTGAGAATGATATTGAGGCCACCTATGTGGCAGACGGGCATCACCGGACAGCGGCAGCAGCACTGGTGGGACAGGAGCGAAAAGAACTAAACCCCGACCATAAGGGAGATGAAGAGTATAACTTTTTTCTTGCAGTTCATTTTCCCGCATCTCAGCTTACCATCATTGACTACAACAGGGTGGTGAAGGATCTGAATGGCCATACAAGCGAAGAATTCCTTAAGGAGTTAGAGGAAGGGTTTGTTGTGAAGGAGACGGGTACAGATCCCTTCAGACCCGATCAGCTCCATACGTTCGGCATGTACCTGGAGGGCAAATGGTACTCCCTGGATGCCAAACCCGGAACCTACAATGACGATGATCCCATCGGCTGTCTGGATGTCACGGTCCTATCGGAACAGGTGTTGGGACCCCTGCTGAATATAACCGACCTGAGGAAATCAAAACGGATCGATTTTGTGGGAGGAATCCGTGGATTGGAGGAGCTTAGCAGACGGGTGGACAGCGGTGAAATGGCTGTGGCTTTTGCCCTCTATCCCGTAACCATGAAACAATTGATGGATATAGCAGACAACGGGATGATCATGCCTCCAAAAACCACCTGGTTTGAACCCAAATTGCGTAGTGGCCTGGTGATACATTCCCTGGAATAAATCGTATCTTCGGGTATGGGAATTGTTGAGAACCTTCAGAAAATACAAAATCAGATACCCCCCCACGTAACCCTGGTGGCAGTTTCAAAGACCAAGCCGGATGAGTTGATTATGGAGGCCTATAGTTCTGGTCATAGGGACTTTGGTGAAAATAAGGTTCAGGACCTGGCCAGAAAAGCTGAACGTTTGCCTGGGGATATCCGTTGGCATATGATTGGCCATTTACAATCAAACAAGGTGAAATACATGGCCTCTTTTGTGCACCTGGTCCATGGGGTGGACAGCTTCAAACTTCTGAATGTTATCAATAAGGAGGCAGCTAAACACAATCGGGTCATTGATTGCCTGATGCAGGTTCGTATAGCCCGGGAACAGACCAAGTTCGGATTTTCCAGGGATGAACTGTTGGAGGTTGTCCAATCGGATTCCTTTGGTGAATTGGAGAATGTCAGAATCAGGGGAGTGATGGGTATGGCCACCTATAATGAAAATTCAGGTCAGATCAGGGAGGAGTTTCGCCATCTAAAACGTATATTTGATGAGCTAAGAACTGGTGTGTTCTCCAAAAACAAATCATTCGACCAGCTCTCCTTTGGAATGTCGGCGGATTACCAGCTGGCCGTTGATGAAGGAAGTACCATGGTGCGCATTGGAAGCCTGATTTTTGGAGCCAGAAACTATTGAAAAACCAAATATGATTGATCTATCCACCAAGTTTGCCGGACTCACTTTAAAAAGCCCGGTGATTGTAAGCAGCAGCGGCCTCACCAGCTCCATTGAACGACTCAAGAAAATTTCTGCAGCAGGGGCAGGTGCAGTGGTCATGAAATCCCTCTTCGAAGAACAGATAAACTACGAAGTAGGAAATCTTTCGGCTGAAAGCGACTACCCGGAAGCCCAGGACTATGTGAGAACCTATGCACGGGAGAACTCGTTGGACAACTACCTTTCTCTGATTACTGAGGCCAAAGGGATTGTGGATATCCCGGTAATTGCCAGCATCAACTGCGTAAGTGCCAATGAGTGGATCGATTTTGCAAAAAGGATAGAAGATTCGGGTGCTGATGCACTTGAGCTTAACATCTATTTCCTTCCCATTGATAAGGATAAAGATCCCAGGGAGTATGAGAAGGTGTACCTGAACCTGGTGGCGGAAGTGAAGTCAAAAACTACCTTGCCTGTGATCGTAAAGCTGGGTCCCGGCTTCTCCAACATCACATGGATAGTAAATCAACTCTATATGCGGGGTGCTGCGGCAGTTGTCCTTTTTAACCGTTTCTATGCACCCGATATCGATACCGATGATCTCACATTTGGATCGGCTGAAGTGCTGAGCTCACCTGCCGACTTAAGAAACTCTCTTCGTTGGATCGGGATTGTCTCATCGCAGGTGGACCAGATAGACCTGGCAGCTTCCACAGGAGTACACTCAGGAATGGCCGTGGTAAAGCAAATTCTGGCAGGTGCCGATGCAGTTCAGATCTGTTCTGTGCTTTATCGCAATGGCATAGATTACATTCGTGATATGCTCACAGAGATGAAAAAATGGATGGAGAAAAAGGGCTATGAGAATCCGGGCCAGTTCCGGGGCAAGATGAACTACAGCAGCCTGGATGATCCTTCAGTTTACGAACGAGCGCAGTTTATCAAGTATTTTTCAAAAATGCATTAACGGGGATTAGTATCTTTCGATGACTTTGACCAGTTCGCTTATTAATGGTTTTTTCTGATCATCCACCTCGTTTAACCTGGCTTTAAGCTTTTTTACCAAACGCTCCCTCCGATTGGGTTCCAGATCTCCAACGGCTTCTTCAATTACGGTAAATGCCTCAATGGCTGCCGAATACTCTCCGGTAATTATTACATTCACAAAGGTGTCTATGTATTTCCCATATGCAAGCCCGTTTTGCCAACAGGCTGCTACCAGATGAGTCTGTACCTCAAGGTAGTCGGGATTGGCAATGGCCTTTGAGATGAGTTCTGCACTTTCCTGATCCTTCAGGTCATTCAACAGTGAGGTAATTTCGGATACGATCTCCTCGTTCTCTTGCTCCACCAGAAGATCTAAGAGGTAGGGCAGGATCGAAATGTGGCCATGCACTCTAAACTCTTTAAGCGTGGAGAGAATGGCTGACCGGTTGCCCGATCGTAAGGATTGAATCTGGGACCTTAATTTGTCATTACTTTTCTCTTCCATCTTTACTTGTCTATTTACAGTATGTATCCAGAAGATCCCTCGCCTTGAAGATTCCGTATTGGTAAGCTTTGTCGAAGCAGTGGCATGCTGCCGTCACATCTCCCAGTTTTTCTGAGACCAGCCCCTTCTCATACCAGATCTCCCCGTTAAAAGGGTCCAGATCAAGTGCCATGGACATGTCTTTATCGGCATATCTGGTGGTCCCTGTGGAGGCATAGGTCTTACCTCTGGCGAAGTAATACTCTGCTTTACCCTGTTCCAGTTCAAGGGCTGCATTAAATGATTGAATGGCATCCAGGTACCTGTCATTTGAATATTGTATCATTCCTTTCCTATAGATGGCTTCGTCATTGGAGGGGAAGTATTTCAGATAGAGGTTCATATCCTCCATGGCTCCAGCCAGGTCGCCTGCCATACTCAGGGCTTCGGCCCGTTGAAGATAGGCGTCGAAGCGGGCTGGATCTTGTCGAATCACTCTGTTCAATGAGGTAACTGCTTCATCTGCATCTCCATCATCTATCTGAAATTGTGCTAGTTGCTGGGTGGCATCCAGGTTTCTAACATCACTTTTTACAGCCGATTTCAATGCTGAGAAAGCTGCCTTTTCGTTGCCAAGCTCATCATAAATGGCGGCCTTTTCGGTCAGGACAATCGTACGTTTGTATCCCTGTTTTTCAAGCTTGTTAAGCATATTGATGGCTTCAAGATAATCGCCCTTGTCTTTTAGGAACATGGCCTCCTGAAACTCTTTATCCCCACTGCTGTACCATCTCTTTTCTTCCCACAGTTGTTTCCAGCCAGGCATACTCTCCAGTGTGGAAAGATCCTCATCAAGCAGGATCTCTGACTCGGGTTTCTTATACCTTGAAGAGAGGTGTGTTTTTAGATAGTTCAGAGCCAGTTCGGGGTGTGTAAGCTTAACTTCACATTTTGCCAGGTAAAAGCTGCCCATTGCCTTTCTGCGTTTCTCGACTTCATAAAATGATTCCTTGGCTGCCGGATAATTTTTTAGAGCGAACTGGCATAGCCCAAGCTGGTAAAAAATCTCAGTCTCCCCGGGATTTTGCCTGAGGGCCTCATTTAAATAAGATAGAGCAAGATCGTAACGCTCCTCACTCATACACGCGCGACCCTCCAGGTAAGGATCTTCCTGACTGTAGATCATTACAGAAAGAAACAGAAACAATGCCGACAATCCCTGTTTTCGCATAAAACTGTTATTTGGTTTCAATAAATACTTCATTATCGTCACCCGAATAGACATAGATAAATCCTGTAAGGGCATACGCCTCAATACCAGATAGCCGGTATTCATATACGTCGCAGATGTAATAATATACACCAGATACCACCAGCTGGTCTGTGTCTGTGATTTTGCCATCCCAATTAATATCGGGATCTTCTGTACGGAATACTTCAAGACCCCACCGGTTAAATATGGTCATCTCCACCCGTTCCACATAGGCGGTCCTGAATGGCCTGTAAATGTCATTCACTCCATCCCCGTTTGGGGAGAATACATTTGGCAGCAAATAGTTGGAGCACTCGTCCAGGCAGAGCCTTACAGAGGGCTTGGATTCATTCTGGAATGAATCCACGGCGGTAATATAGTAGCAACCGGTGAGTGAGTTCTCCGGAAAATGGTTGTAGACGGTATCGTCCCTGCTATAGAACTCCTCAATTTGTACAGGTGACTGTTCGGTGGTTGGACTGAAATAGAGTTTGTAACCCACCACATCGTAGGAGCAGATTGTGTCTGAGTAACTCCAGGAAAGGTGGTTGTAACCGCTGTCGCACAGTGAAAACCCTGATAAGTCGGGTGGACAGGGGGGTATGGAGTCGACGGGGGTGGTGCAGCTGGTATGGCTATGGTTTACATTTTCATAGAGTTGCCCATCCAGGAGCCTCCAGCCGGTAGAGGTGACCCTGTAACAATACTCCACTCCATTGGCAAGTCCCCTGTCACTGTATTGATCTTCTGTGGTAAATGCAATGGAATCGTAGTCGCCTGTAGCGGAGTTAAGGCGATAAATGGAGTAATCGTAGTTAATCCAGGGCACATTTTTTTTCATTTTGATGACTATACTGTTATCTATTCCTGTCAAGTCGGGATAGAGGGATGAAGCGGCTTCCGGTATTCCAATCAGAAATCTGTTTCCCGGCGCATCGTTGTATAGTTCCACCTGGTAGGACCATGGGAATTCCAGGGTGTTAACAGATTCATCCAGCCATACGGTATCGTTCAGGTCGTCGGTTTTAAGTGAACCTACCTGTGTCATCGACTCTCCAAGAAGATCCTTCGACCTGTATATGATATACTCGTAAGGTCCTGTGGCAGGGATTGTGTCCAGGTCGCTGGGTTTTATCCAGGTCAGCTTGATGGTCCCGCTGGAGGAGTGCTCCGTGACACTCACTTCCAGGATGGATGGGGATCCCTCCACCAGTGGAGTGCAATTTTCTGGTGAGGGAAAGCTCAGGGCGCCATCGGGATAGACCGATACAATGGTATAACAGTACTCATTGCCCTGCTTCAGTCCACTGCCATTGTTATCGTCAACAAATATGGTCTCAAGTCTGCTTTTGGTTTGTCCGATCAGTTCATATCCAGTTTCGGCGGGAACTCCCGTGATACAGGAATCGGGCACATAACCCGCCGGTCCGATCTTTCTGTAAATATTGTATCCTGTCACAGGCAAACAGGTATCGGCCGGCCAGGTGACAGTTACTGCATTGCTTCCGGGAATGAGATCAGGCATATCAGGAGACGGACCAAGTACCCTGATATTCATATTGCGGAGATCCACCAGCGGAGTCTCAAAATGGTTGTCTTCAGCCTTAAAGACGACCGTGTAGTACTGCTCTCTCACATGCGAACAGGAGGTCTTCCATTCAAAGTGAGCCTTGCTATAACCCTGCTTAAGGGAGTTCCTGTCCACCACATAGGTGGCCGGATTTTCCTCTACCACAAAAGGGCCTCCGGTGGCCCACTGTTTGATGGAATCTCCATCCTCATCAGTGGCAATGATATCCACCGAAAGGATATTTCCTGCTTCAATACAGTAGTTGCCAGGTTCAGTCTGAACCGGGGGGTGGTTATCGGTATTAAATACATCGATCTGCATATCCCTCACAATGTTCCCGATCTTTACCCCGCTTCGCCACTCCTCCACATCAATTGCAATGTTAAAGATCCCGGTATCTGAAGGGGTGATCCATGTCAGATCGCCCGTATATGGATTAATATAGAGTGTATCACTGGCCGGAGGAAGTACATATCCGGTGATGGGTTTTCCATCTTTTTCGGTGCAGATTGTAAGCTTGTAAGAGATGCTGTCGCCATCCGGATCATAGGCAGCGGGATTATGGATAAAGATTTGTCCATATGCAGCTCGGTCTATGGGAGGGTTGAGCAAAACAGGGGTTGAGTTACCCCCAATCTTTGGATTTATAAAAATGGTGGTCTTTATGGAGAAGATCACATTCACCGAATTGGGGATGTTTTTGACCCCTTCGTTCCGGTTGGGATCCTGAACCACAATTTCATAGATGCCTGGTCCCGGAAAGGTATGCTGGGTGATGTATACGTTCTTCTGATAGAAGTGAGGCAGCTTGTAGATCTCCATCCGGGTTGCATAGGAGAAGGTGTTGTCGCCCCACTGAACCTCCAACTTGGGCCTGTCGGCCATGCTAAGGGTATAGGTAAAGGTGGTGATGGTGATCTCGTAGGTAAGATCATCAAGTTGTTTCAATGTGATTTCACCCGCCCTGTTATGGGTGGCCTGAAGGGGTGAAAACATGAACACCAGCAATAGTATGGGAAAAAAAAGTCGCTTCATCCAATCACTTCAACACAACTTCTGCACTGTGCTTCTTTACATCAAATTTCATACCAGTTTCTTTCTCATCGAACCCAAAAATTACAAGATTTGTTTGATCGGGATAAATATCAGTGAGTAAAGCGTTGTAAATGTACAAAGAATTTGGCTTTGAGGGTAGGTCAGAATGCATCTCTATGAACATGACATCGTCTTCAATCTGTATGGTGTCGATCTCTATTTTTAAGCCAGCTTCCTCTTCTCCTATAGTAATTTTAAAACGCCTGTTCAGATAATCGGTAAACCAGGGGAGTTCCCTCATGGCTGGATCGTCAAAATCAATGGGTTTGCTGTGGTAATGAAAATAGCCAACCTCCCAATCGTCCCGGAATGTTTTCATGGTAATTATCAGCTTTCCGTTTTCATATGTTATATTCGTGATAGAAAGATGAAGCGGATGGGCCGACGTCCATGCTGGAATAAATAAAAAAAGGATAAGCACACTGATCATTCGCATGGGATAAAATTAATCAAACTTCTAATTTATTAGCACCCAATGTCTCTATTTGAGCTCTATTTCAAGCTGGGATTACAACATATTACCGATCTAAAAGGATATGATCACATCCTTTTTATACTGATTCTCTGTGCGGTCTATAGTTTTAAGGAGTGGAGACGGGTGCTCATCCTGGTCACTGCTTTTACCATTGGTCATTCGCTGACCCTGGCCCTGGCAACGTTGGACATGATCCGGGTGGACGGGGATGTGATTGAATTTCTGATACCCCTTACCATTTTTATTACTGCCCTGGCCAACGTGCTCTCAAAGAAGCAAATAGTATCCACCTTTCACCACTACCTGAAGTACTCAGCTGCCCTTTTCTTTGGATTGATCCATGGCCTTGGGTTCTCAAATTACCTCAGAAGTCTGCTGGGTTCGGAAAAAGGATTGTTACTGCCTCTATTCTCTTTCAATATAGGTATTGAAGTGGGACAGGTCCTGATCGTCTCCATCATTATGATGCTGACTGTTCTGGTGGTTGATCTGTTAAAGTTTCCCCGGCGCGAATGGCACATTTTACTTTCGGGTGCCGGACTGGGAATCTCACTGGTACTCATGTTTGAACGATTCCCTTTCTGATGGACTGGAAAACCACCTTAAGGGATTATGAAGGATTCCTGAAGCTGGAAAAGGGTTTGTCTCCCAACTCCATTGAGGCCTATCTCAGAGATATTGGTAAGCTTGTGCAATATCTTGAAATACAGCAAATTACAACCGATCCAAAGGCGTTAAGTTACAATGAACTTCGCAGTTTTATGATGTGGATTGGTGAGTTGGGACTCTTAGCCAAAAGTCAGGCCCGGATCCTTTCAGGTCTCAAAGCATTTTACCGTTACCTGTTGCTGGAGGATCTGGTCCAAAAGGACCCCACCGCACTTCTGGAAGGACCAAAGCTTGGCCGGACACTTCCGGAGGTTCTGTCGGTGGACGAAATCGATCTGTTACTTTCAAAAATTGATCTGAGTAAACCAGAGGGGCAGAGGAATAAAGCCATGCTGGAAACCCTCTACAGTTGTGGCCTACGGGTCAGTGAGCTGGTGGGACTCCAGATCTCTAACATATACAGGGCTGAAGGATTTATCAGAGTCATTGGAAAGGGGGATAAGGAGAGGCTGGTTCCGGTGAGCGGACGTGCCCTTAAGGAGATTGATCTCTATCTTCCTGACCGCAACGCTATGGCCATAGATCCCGGACAGGAGGATATCCTTTTTCTGAATCGAAGGGGACGGATGCTTACCCGGGTGATGCTATTTACCATCATCAAAGAGCTGGCCAAGGCTGCTGGAATTCATAAAACAGTGAGTCCCCATACCTTCCGGCACTCATTTGCCACCCACCTGGTGGAGGGGGGAGCCGATCTTCGTGCCGTCCAGGAGATGCTGGGCCACGAATCAATTACCACTACCGAAATCTACACACATCTCGACAGGGAGTACCTGAGGGAGGCGATCATTAGTCACCATCCCAGGTCGGGGAAAGTGTAAAGTATGCAAGTGTAAAGTATAAAGTATAAAGTCTTAGTGTGGGTAGGTTTGGAGGAGGTGATCCATCAATTTGTTGGTCTCTTCATCGATGCGAATGCGTGAAGGATCTGCGTCGAACCACTCCACTGTTTTCTTAATACCTTCTCTGAAAGGGATGGTGGCAACGAAACCCGGTACGAAATCTTTTATTTTGGAATTATCGAACAGGGCACTGTTGGCCTTGTCACCCAGTAGATTTCCTCGCATCCATGATTGTCCCAATTTATCTGCTTCATTGCATATGAAATCAGAGGCCATATGAACTGCATTCAGCTCTACACCTGCAGCTTCCGACATAACCTCATAAATCTGGTTCCAGGAAAGGACCTCGTCGGAAGTGATATGGAAGCTGTGACCGATGGAACGCTGGTTTCCCATCAACCCCACAAAACCCCGGGCAAAATCGGTTGAGTGGGTCATCACCCAGAGAGAAGTACCGTCTCCATGTATGATGATCTTTTTCCCATTCCTCATGCGGTCGATGAGTGTGAAATCTTCCCAGCTTCCGATGGCTGCCGGGATTACAGATTCATAAGTATGAGAAGGCCTCACAATGGTTACGGGAAAATCCTCTTCACGGTAAGCCTTGAGAAGGAGATCCTCGCAGGCAATCTTATCCCTGGAGTAGTCCCAGAAAGGATTTGAAAGGGGAGTGGACTCAGTGATTATTGGGTGGGTAGGGGGTTTCTGGTAGGCTGAAGCCGAACTGATAAAAATGTACTGGTCACAGTTTCCTGAGAACAGCTTCATATCTCTCTCTATTTCATCGGGGGTAAATGCGATAAAGTTTACCACCACATCAAACCTGTGGCCCTTGAGGACTGACTTGATCTTTTCAGGCTTATTTATATCTGCGGTAATGGTAACAACTCCATCTAATTCAGGACGGATCCGGTTTCCCCTGTTTAACAGGTAAAGTTCAACTCCTTTTTCCAGGCAAATTCTTGAGCAGGCAGTGGAGATATTTCCTGTTCCTCCAATAAAGAGAGCTTTCATATTTTTTGTTACTTTTAGTTCTTATCAAACAATATACGAAGGTAATGAAAGCAATGAAGTTAAAGGGGATCCGAATGATGGAGATGATGGAGGTTCCCGTTCCGGAAATTGAGAATGAAAAGGATGTACTGATCAGGATGAAAACACTGGGTGTTTGCGGTTCAGACATCCATTATTATGTGTCTGGGAAAATTGGCAGCCAGGTAGTGCAGTATCCTTTTACAGTGGGGCATGAGGGATCGGGACAGGTGGAAGCTGTTGGAAGGGGGGTGACCTCTGTAAAACCAGGTGACAGAATTGCTATTGAACCGGCAATGCCCTGCTGGGATTGTGATCAGTGCAATGCTGGAAGACCGCATACTTGCCGGAATCTGAAGTTTTTAGGTTGCCCGGGTCAGGCCGAAGGTTCATTATCAGAATTCATTGTAATGCCGGAAACAAGCTGTATTAAAATTCCCGATAAAATGTCGTATGATGAGGCTGCCATTTCAGAACCACTGGCCATTGGGGTGTATGCTGTGATGCAATCAATACCCATGGAAGGCGCGAAAGTGGGGATCCTTGGTTTCGGTCCCATTGGAATGAGTGTACTGCTTCCCGCCCTGGCTCTGGGAGCGAAGGAGGTGTATGTTACCGATAAAATTGAAAGCAGATTGCAAATAGCCCTTAATAGTGGAGCCACATTAACTGCAAATCCGGACAGGGAGGATGTGGTGAAGAAGATTGGAGCAGAGGTGCCCGAGTTGCTGGATGTGGTTTTTGAGTGCTGTGGACAGCAGGATGCCATAGACAATGCAGTGGACCTTCTTAAACCAGGAGGGAAATTGATGGTAATTGGGATTCCAGAATTTGAAAGATGGTCTTTTCCGGTGGATAAATCGAGGCACAAAGAGCTGTGTATACAGAATGTACGCAGGCAGAATGAAGCGTTGCAACCTGCGCTGGATATGATGGCAGATGGAAAGGTGTCTGTGGATGCCATGGCCACTCACAGATTTGAGTTTGCAAACAGCAAAGAGGCATTTGACCTGGTGGCAGGCTACAAAGATGGAGTTATGAAGGCCATGATAGATTTTGAATAAATGGTTGGAAGTGGATGGTTGAGAATAATTGTTAACTTGTATAAACTCTAAAACTACCAAAATGAGAACACTTGTGATGGCAACAGCCTTGTTGCTTGTATATTCAATATCATATGCCCAGCCCGAAGTGGCCATTGAGCAATGGAAAGGTAAAACCATACTGCTTATTGGTGCTCACCCGGATGATGACTCCTATTCGATGGGTACACTGGGGATGCTGAATGCCAATGGAAATGAAGTTTATATTGCCATACTTACCACAGGGAATGTGGGAACCCAGGACCCCGATTTGGGGATGATGGACCTGGCACTGATTAGGAAGCAGGAGGAGCAGGACGCGTTGGCTACCATGGGAATACCCACCGATCATTATATTAATCTGGGGTACGACGACGGTATGCTGGAGTATGAGGATACGAAAGAGGTGGTCATGAAACTGGTTCGATTGATCCGGAAAATTAGACCCGATGTACTCTTTACCTTTGACCCGGGAAAAGGGGGCCAGAGGTGGCATAAGGCCGATCACAGAGCCTCAGCTTATCTGTCAGCCGACGCGGCCCGGGCAGCCATGTGGCCCCTGATGTTCCAGGGGCAGATCACGGTGGAAGGTCTCGAGGCCCATACCATCCCTGAATATATTCTCTATGACTCGGCCGAAGAGGACAAGGACACCTGGGTGGATATTACCGGGTGGGATGAGCGAAAAATTGACGCAATGTCAAAATATGTAAGCCAATTCAGTTCTGGATGGTCCGACTATAAAGGGCCGGAACTTTCAGAAGAGGAAGAAACAGAGGTAAAGGCCCAGTTGCGAAAATGGATCGAATACAGGAATGGAATCCCTGTGGAGGGTTTCAGATATTACAAAGGTTTGCCCGATGACATTGGACGATAGCTAATCCATATTTACTTACTAAATACTAATGATTATGAGAGCCCTCACAATTTCATTAATTGCTTTGGTACCCTTTGTTTTCAGCGCTTGCAATCCCGAAAAGGTTGGTGTAGGCGCAAAGGCCCCGGCCGGCGCTGAAGTTCTTTTTGATGGCAGCCGACAAATGCTTGATGAAAAATGGACCTATTGGGAAGGTCCCCGGTTTTCCTCGGAATTACCCATTAAATGGGAGGTTGTAGATGACCCTGTGGATAAGGGAACTGTGATGAACAGCAACGATCCCACTGCAGTGGGTGGCAAGTATGGTACTGCAGATGTAGTTACTAAAAAACCTTACCGCGATTTCAGACTGCACGTGGAGTTCCTCATTGAAGCAGAGGGAGGAAACTCGGGCGTTTACCTGCAGAACAGGTATGAGATCCAGGTTTTGGATGGGGACTCCACCATGCATGGAATGGCTGCAGTAATCAATGAAATAGAATCTCCCTATTATGCTTACCTGGGTGTTGGGACGTGGAACTCCTATGATATCACCTTCCGTGCTGCCCGGTTTGAGAATGGTGAAAGAGTTGAAAAGGCCCTGGTTACCAATTATTTTAATGGTACAAAAGTCTATACCAACATTGCCATCAATAAGGTCTGGGGAGGTCTCAATTCCGGTATCGATGGAGGGAATAACGATGGCTTTGGGATCACAGACACACCTGGAGGAATCAAGTTGCAGGCGGAAGGTCATCCGGTGCTTTACCGGAATATATGGATCAAGGAGCTAGACCTTTTGGAAGCCAGTACAGATTTCTAGAGGACCACTTCTTCCCAGTTTCCGGTGGAGACTGATTTTTCCATGGCTTCAAGGACAGCTACGCATTTCAAAATGCTTTCGTGGCTACGTGGCTCTTTTCCGCTGCGGAACATCTCCACCATATCCACATATTGCTTTGGAGGATCTGTTTCCTGCACCCGGGATTTTAATTCTGTGAGTCCATTCTTGGTTTCTATGAAAGTTTCCCAACCGTACGATGCCCTTTTAAAGATCAGGGTCGCATAGAGGCCAGATTTAAATACCAGCGATGCACTGCCATTGGTTCCATCCCGGGAGACCAACACCTTTCTCACATCCTCTCCAAACATATACAACAGAGGTTGAACAAGGTGTACCCCATAAAAAAAGATACCCCCATATTTGGAATCCAGATCCACCGGGCCATACCGTATCACCTGATTGATGTGATCCAGATCCCCCAACTGATCTTTCATATCAAAGGTGGATGCGGTTTGAGCGATGGTAGAGTATGAGGTAACAGGTGTTCCTGTTTCACGGGCCATCTCCAGGAACTTCTTTCCTTCTTCAACCCTGTAGCAGAAGGGCTTGTCGATAAATGTGGGTATACCCTCTTTTACAAATGGGGTGGCTGCTGCAAGGTGATATTTTGGATGGCGATGATCCACAATCAAGGCATCAATCTTCCCCATCATCTCCAGTGGATCCTTCACCATGTTTGGGATGCTCCCATTTTCCATAGCTTTCCTGGCAAATTCCTCGGTTTCGCCCCACACATATTTTACCTCCGCACCCGGAAATTTCTTTTCCACATTAAACAGTTTGCCGAAACCGGCAGTGTGAGAATTTTCGGCACCAATGATTCCTATCCGAAGGGGTTTAAGACCCTGTACGGTGTTTGCAGTGAGGCTTGATCCAAGTACTGCATGGGTTGGGAAAGCCAGTGAGGTCACCGCTACTCCCTTGCCCATTTTCTTTACAAATGCTCTTCTTGATTCCATAATTACAGTTTCATTTCCCACCCTGTTTCATAGCTCCTTTTCCAGTATCGATTCGCCTCCCGATCCTTCAGAATATGACCGTTTACGGGATCCAGATCCAGTGATCTCCCCACCCGTTGGGAGATGTTTCCAAGCTGTACCAGGAGGGTGCTTTTATGTCCCGAGCTGATGGGAGCGGTCAGGCTTTCAGGACTCTTAAATCCATCAAAGAAATTCCTGATGTGAAGGGCGTCCAGTGATTCGGCAGGATTTGCCCTGTCCAGAGTATCGACAGCTCCATCATCGTGAACTTCCTTGACCAGATTGTTTTCCAGGTCAAAGATTTTATAGCTGTTACCCCCTGTTATCAGCATGCTGCCGTTCTCTCCAAAAAACAATACCCCCACTGAGGTCCCTTCGAGTGATTTCCCATTACAGCTACGGCCTTCCCATGACATGGCCTTCCCATCTGCGAACTCCATATTGATCACCTGGGTATCGGGGGTTTCCCAGCTGTCCTTATACCTGTACCGGCCGCCGTTGGAACTTACCTTGGTAGGGTAATCCACTTCAAGCCCCCACCTCATCAGGTCCACCACATGCGTCCCGTTATTGAGGGCTTCACCTGTACCCCAATGCCAGAACCAATGCCAGTTGTAGTGTACCAGGTTTTCGGCATACGCTTTCCTGGGTGCCGGTCCCTGCCATAGTTCCCAGTCAAGCCAGTCGGGGATCTGTGCTCCCTGGATCAGGTTTGTTGGCCCCCTGTTATTGGCATACCATCCTCTGGCAAAGTAGGGTCGCCCGATAATTCCACTCCTGAGAGCTGTAATAGCTTCTTGTACTTTGGGCCAGGAACGACGTTGGCTTCCCATCTGAACAACTTTTCCATATTGTATGGCTGCATCTACCAGAATCTCTCCCTCCCTGGGATTGTGACTGCATGGTTTTTCAACATATACATGTTTACCTGCCTGAAGCCCCAACAAAGTAGCAGGTGCATGCCAGTGATCAGGGGCTGCTACGACCAATGCATCAATCTCCTTGCTTTCCAGGGATTTTCTGATATCAATATATTCCTTTGGTACCAGGGTCTGGCGATCAAGCAATGCAGCCTTGCATGATTCGAGTGCCCGGCTATCCACATCACACAGATGGGCCACTTCACAGTTTTCCTGCCTGGCAAAGTTCATGGCCAATGCTTTCCCACGTGAATTTACTCCCATCACAGAAATCCTTATTCGTTCATTGGAGCCAGAGATGCGCCTGTAGCTTTCAGCACTGAAGCCAGGCAAAATACCTCCTGCAACAATGGCTGTTGTGCCTGCTGCTGATTTTTTTAAAAATTCCCTACGTGTTTCAGTCATAAAATTATTTTTATAGTTGTTTCCAAAGAATCTCTATCTCCTCCAGCGTTTTCCCTTTGGTCTCCTTTAAATAGTACCAGGCCACCAGCAATTGAACGACCGACATGGCCGAAAGAAAGAGAAATGTGAACGATCCTCCGATGGCATCCAGTACATATGGGAAGAGAAGCACCACCAGAAAATTGAAGACCCACTGGGTAAAGGATGCCAGGGCCACTGCCTGTCCACGAATCCTGTTGGGAAACATTTCCGAGATCATGGTCCAGTATGCGGGGCCAATGCAGGAGGCAAAAAAGGCAATAAATGCCATGATGCAAATGGTGGTAAAAATGGGATCCATTTCAAAGTGAAAGGCTGCCGCCAGTAACAGCAGAGTAATGGCCATTCCAGATGAACCTATGATATAGAATGTCCTTCTACCCAAACGGTCGATAAGCCAGACCGCAATAAAGGTGAATGCGAAATTGACGATACCGATCAGAGAGGTTTGAAGCAGGGCATTCTTAATCTCTAACCCTGCAGTCATAAGAATTTTCGGAGCATAATCCACTACCGTATTTATCCCTGAGATCTGAACCAGTACCGACAGGAGTAATCCCACGATAATTACCTTTCTGTACTGAGGGGCAAATAGCAGTTTAAAGCTTGAGGTACCTCCGGCATCTTTAAGGCTGAGTTCAATCTCTTTAAGTTCCGAATTCGCAAACTTCATTCCCCCAATGCGTTCCAGCACTACAGAGGCTTTCTCCCTGAATCCGGCTTTCACAAGCCAACGAGGGCTTTCAGGAATAAAGAATAATCCCGTGAAGAAGAGGATGGAGGGAAGCAGACCGGTGCCAAACATCCAGCGCCAATTGTTATCTACTTCGTGTAGTCCATAATTGACCAGGTAGGAGACCAGGATGCCCAGGGTGATGGCAAGCTGATAAATGGTCACCAGTGTACCCCGGATTTTAGGAGGAGCTACTTCGGCCACATACATGGGAGACAACACAGAGACCGCTCCAACGGCAAGTCCACCCAGAACTCTGAATGCAATGAAAGAGGTAGCCGTTTTGGCCAATGCCATGCCGGCACAGGAGATGGCAAAAAAGAGAGCCACTGAAATGAGTAGACTTTTTCGTCCATATCTTTCAGTAAGAGAGCCTGTTCCGAAAGCACCTATGATACAGCCCACCAGAATAGAGCTTACACCCCAGCCAAGCTGCAGTTCATTCCAACCAAAATAGGGTTGAATAAAAGGGATGGCCCCGGAAATAATACCCACATCGAAGCCAAACATCAGCCCACCCAATGTGGCCACCAGACTGATAAAGTAGAGGTATGCCCGGCCTTTCACTATAGCTCCTTGATCTTTATGTTACGAAACCAAATCTTGCTGCCATGATCCTGGAGACAAATCTTACCCGTTTTGGCAAATCCGTAATCGGGGAATGCGTCCCATTTTCCACTGTTGCGGCGTTCGTTCCAATCCTCGCTCCAGGGTACAAATTCAAGTACCTTTTTCCCGTTCAGCCAATATTCGGCTTTATCAGGGGTAAATAGGATTTTTGAGCTGTTCCATTCCCGTAAATTCACTTTTTTCTGGTCGTTGGGAACATACATGGCATAATCGGCAGCAGTCTTCTGCCAATCCTCCAGTGGATAGGGTTCACCATGATCTCTGAAGTCATCATCTTCGATAAGCTGATATTCTGGTCCTGTTTCGTAAGGGGCATTATATTTCTCATCTTCAACCACATGGTACATGACGCCACTATTGCCGTTGGGGCCCAATTTCCATTCCCACTTCAGGATAAAATTATCATATTCTTCGACTGATACGATATCTCCACCGATGTCGCCACCAAGGCCCAATCCAACAATGCATCCTTCCTCTACTTCCCATCCGGAAATATGATCCTCATTAAAGTTTTCCCATCCATCGGTGCTCTTTCCATCGAACAGTAATACCCATCCATCGTTTTTCTCCTCGGAGGTCAAAGCGTTCATAACGGGTTCTTCAGGGGTTTTCGTTTCGGTTGTTTTCGGTTTGTGAGTTTGAGAGCAGGAGCAAATCAGCGCCACCATCAAAATAGTAATAAAGAGATTGATTGTTTTCATTGATATAGTTTTAGTTTGTTAGGTTTTGCTTATTCAGTGAGGGTCCAACCCTCACGGTAGTTGTGTTTAATGTATTCATTTACAGTCTCTTCTGCGTTAAAAGTTATATACTGGGTGTTGAAGTTGGGATGCCCGTCAATTACTTTAAAATCATCCGAAGAGACCACCCTAAATTGATCTGTAGGGGAAATATTGGTAAACCTCATGTTTGGGCCGTCCCATTGCAGTTCCCGGTCCAGACTTTGCATCCGTACTGCAAGTACACCCATCACTACCATTTCGTTGAATGGCCCTGATATGTCAAAATTGGACATGGGTTGAACGCGGTTCTCAGGGCTCTCTTTGCAGGCCCTGATCCAGTCCTGTTCGTGTGGACCATCCTGGATTCCACCCACCGGATAGTTCTTTACCCTACGCAGGGTCTCCCGAACATTGGGTTCGCGACCAGATAGCAACCTGGGATGAATCCCACCCAGATTACAGATTAGTTTATCTTTTGAACCTACAAAAATACATCCTCCCATGCCATCTTCCATAATGGGCTCTCCGTCGGCCAATTCCAGGGGCCGGGAAGGCATCATACCCCCGTCGTACCAGAAAGCTTTTACTTCGGGCATTTTCACTTTTATATGGCGGGGCAGTTTCTTTCTCTCAGGGAAGGTATACTCCACGATCTGGGCCTGGGGAGCTGATTCAGTGTTGACCTGGGTGGAAGATCCCTGCACTTTTGTGGGGTATTCAAGTTGAAGTGCCGAAAACACAGGATTCAATATATGGCAGGCCATATCTCCCAGAGCACCGGTTCCGAAGTCCCACCAGCCCCTCCAGTTCCATGGGGTGTAAATATCGTGATAGGGCCTCATGGGTGCAGGGCCGATAAAGAGATCCCAGTTCATGGTATCGGGGGCGGTCATTACTTCTGTGGGCCTTTCCAGTCCCTGGGGCCAGACGGGGCGGTTGGTCCAGGCATGCACTTCGGTTACCTGACCTATTTCACCTGCCCATATCCACTCTTCCACGGTGCGGGCTTCGGGTGCAGAGTTTCCCTGGTTGCCCATCTGGGTGGCCACTTTGTATTCCCTGGCCAGCCGGGTAAGTAATCTTGATTCGTATACGGAGTGGGTCAATGGTTTCTGGCAATAAATATGCTTGCCCATGGTAATGGCCCTGGCTGCGATGGCTGCATGCGTATGGTCAGAGGTCGCGATCATAATGGCATCTATATCGTCGCCCATCTCATCAAACATCCTGCGCCAGTCCCAATATCTTTTGGCCCTTGGGTAATCATTGAAACAATCCTGTG
>Ga0164313_10001280_pt1 | contig 22178 bp, 20 predicted proteins | sample GuaBasSedimGuay4_FD_113735 | JGI IMG/M metagenome (GOLD analysis project Ga0164313, IMG submission 113735) | Subseafloor sediment microbial communities from Guaymas Basin, Gulf of California, Mexico - Guay4, Core 4569-4, 0-3 cm | ecosystem: Environmental > Aquatic > Marine > Hydrothermal vents... | reverse complement strand
TCACGATCAGGCCTCACCCCGGCCAGGGGTGCGGTGCTGATGCCATCGACATGGACGCCGAGATAGTCGGCGAGGGGTCGCTGATAGGTGGGGATCATCCCGAAGATTCCGATGGAACCGGTGATGGTCGTGGGATGCGCCCAGATCTGATCCGATGAGGTGCTGATCCAGAACCCGCCCGAGGCGGCAACGCTGCCCATGGAGGCGATGACCGGCTTGCCGTCGGCGCGCGCTTTCTCACACTCGCGGCGGATGACCTCGGAGGCGAAGGCGCTGCCGCCGCCCGAGTCGACCCGCAGGACGATCGCCTTGACGTCGTCGTCATTGCGCGCCTGGCGGATCAGGGCAGCCGTCGAGTCGCCGCCGATCTTGCCTGCCGGCTGGGTGCCGTCGAGAATCATCCCACGAGCTACCACGATCCCGACCCGATCGCCCTTGGCGTCGTGGCCGAACCTGTCGTCATCCACCGTTTTGAGGTATTCGGTGAACGCGATCTTGTTGTATGAGTGGGTCTCTTCATCTTCGCCGACGAGTTCGATGAGGTGCTCCCGCATCTCCACCCGGGTCAGGGCCTGATCGGCGAGACCAAAATCGAGGGCGGCCTTGGCGGTGTCGCCGTTGGCTTCTTCCATGAGTCGGGGGAACTCATGCGCATACTCGTTCAGACGCTCGGGTGTGGTTCCCCGCGCGGCGGCAACGTCTTCGAGGTAGATCCGCCAGAGATCACCGAGCCACTCCTGGTTCGCCTCTTTCGCGTACTCCGACATATCGTCGCGGAGGAAGGGCTCCACCGCCGACTTGTAGGTGCCGACCTTGAAAATGTGGACATCGAAACCAAACTTGTCGATGCCCTCCTTGTAGTACATCCGGTAGCGGCCGTAACCCTCGAGGATGATGGCGCCCATCTCGTGGGTGATGATCTCATCGGCGTGGGCTGCGAGATAGTAGGCGTCCTGGCCGTACTGGTCGGCCATGGCGACGACCTTCTTGCCGCTGGTCTTGAAGTCGTCGATGGCCTCGCCGACATCCTGGAGCTTGGTCAGCCGCGCTCCGCTGAACGAGTTGAGGTTCAGGACCAGGGCCTGGACCCGATCGTCGTCCTTGGCCGCTTCAATCGCGTCTACGACATCCTTGAGAAGGGTCTCCGGGCTTGCCGTACCACGCGCCTCATCGACGATCTGTTCGATGCCCTTGGCTGAGAGCTGCTCCACCAACTGGCCTTTGGGGGCGATCACCAGCGCCGTCGTGTCGGCGATCTCGGGTTCGTCGCTGCTGAAGACGACCACCAACAGTGCGATGACGATTGCCAGGAAGAGCAGGTTCACCGCCACCTTTCGGGTCGCGTCGATGGCGCCCCAGGTTCCTTTGAGCATCCTAGTGAATAGGTTTCCTCGTTCGTTGATCATTCGGTGACTCCTCTTATCTGTTGGGATAGCATTCCCTGATTTCTGCGTCAGAGTATCATTTGCAGACACACCATCAACGGCAACGAGACACTCCCCGGCTCGATCCGATCAACTGAGAAACGCAGGAACGGACGGAAGGTTACATACAGCTTTGAACCTTGACCATTGTTGAGAATCCATTATCGTTTAGTGGTGCGTCAACTTGCAGTCTTGTTTCTCGTACTCGTCGGACTCGCCTGTGGCGGGGTCGACCCGGGCGGAACCCCGTCCGAACTCATTGTCGCCACCAGCATCCCGCCGCACGCCTGGCTGATCGAGCGGATCGGTGACGATCTGGTAAAGGTTCACACAGTGCTGCGTCCGGGTGAGAGCCCGACGACCCACCAACCAAGCGATCTTCAGGTGAGTCGGGTGCTATCGGGGCGGGTGTTCTTTCGCGCCGGTGTTCCCTTCGAGTCCGGGGCCTGGTTTCGGGCTTTGGAGCGGCACCTCGAGGTCGTCGATCTGAGGAACGGCGTGGTCACCCGAACCATGGAGACCCACGTCCACGACAGCGGTAATGCAAGGCAGAACTCACAGATTTCTCGAGGAGCCGTCGATCCCCACATCTGGTTGAGCCCGGAGCGTCTCATGGTCCAGGCCCGGCTGATTACCCAAACCCTGCGGCAGATGGACCCGGACCACGATTCCGACTACGCGACACGCCTGACAGATTTGATTTCCGAACTCAATGAGCTCGACGCCTTCATCAGAACCACGCTGGCCCCGTACCGAGAACGAGCCTTCGTGGTCTTCCACCCTTCATGGGGCTATTTTGCCGATGACTACGGTCTGCGCCAAATCGCCATCGAGATCGAGGGCAACAATCCTACGGATGCCGAGCTCACCCGGATTCAGGAGCAGACCCGCACGCTTGGCGTCTCGGTCGTCTTTGTCCAACCGCAGATCGCCGGGAAGTCGGCTCGAGCCATCGCCGATGTCATGGATGCTCGCCTCGAGACCCTCGATCCCCTGGCGCCCGATATCATCGCCAACCTTCGCCATGTCGCCAACTCCATCGCGGAAGCTTTTGATGACTGACGCCATCGTTGTCGAAGTGGCGGACCTCGGCTTTCGCTACCCACGGCAGCGGGACGAGGTCCTGCATGGGGTGAGCTTTGCGGTCGGCGCAGCCGAGTGGGTCGGGTTGCTCGGTCCCAACGGCGGTGGCAAGACCACCCTGTTGCGGTTGCTCCTCGGCCAGCTCGTACCGCGTACCGGGAGCATTGAAGTCCTCGGTGGCCCACCAACGAGAATGCGGCAGAAGGTGGGCTATGTTCCCCAACACGCAGGGATCGATTCGAGTGTTCCCGCATCGGTTGAGGATGTCGTCCTCCTCGGGCGGCTCACGGGCGCGAGCTGGGGTCCCCGCTACCCACAGATGGATCGTGACCTCGCCTTCGCAGCGCTCGAGGAGACCCACACCGCCGATCTCGCCGACCGCGCCTGGCGGACCCTCTCGGGGGGCCAGCGTCAGCGGGTCCTCATCGCGCGCGCCCTGGCTTCGGAAGCCGATCTCCTCGTACTTGACGAGCCCACCACCGGCATCGACATCCACCGGGAGAAAGAGTTGCTTCGGCTCTTGGAGCACCTCAACGAGCGCCTCCCGATCCTCATGGTGAGCCACGACATCGCGCTGGTCAGCAACCATATGGATCGCGCTCTGTGGGTTGACCGCACGGTACGCGAGATCGATGCCCACCACCTCGACTCGGACTCCCTCGAGCACTTCTTCCACGGGGAGCACTCGTGAGTCAGTTCTTTATCGACGCAGCAGTCAACCCCTTCCTCTGGTCGGGTCTGGCCGCCGGGGGGCTCGCCAGCGTCAGCTGCGGCATCATCGGACCCTACGTGGTCACCCGGCGCCTGCTCTTCCTCGCCGGCGCCCTTGCTCACATCGCCATCGGCGGCGTCGGCGCCGCCGTCTACCTCTCGACGATCCATCCGACGGCTTTCGGTTGGCTGGAGCCCATCCACGGCGGACTGGCAGCTGCCCTGGTTTCGGCGCCGTTGTTGGCCGTGTTGAAACATCGGATGAAGGAACGACTCGACACCGTGGTCGGCGCGCTCTGGGCGGTGGGCATGTCGGTGGGCATTCTGCTCGTCAAGATCACACCCGGCTACCACACCGAGCTCATGAGCTACCTCTTCGGCAATATCAGCTTCGTCACCCGGCGGGACCTGGTCTTCCTCGCGGTCCTGAGTGCAATCGTCATCGCCACCGCCGTCCTCTTCCATCGCCGCTTTCTTGCCCTCTGCCTCGACGCCGAACAGGCCGAGCTGCGCGGGATCCCCGTTCTCACAACCGACATCGTTCTCTTCCTCCTCATCGCCGCGACGGTGATTGTGCTCACCCAGATCGTCGGTCTGATTCTGGTCATCGCCCTGCTCAGCCTACCGGCCGCGATCGGCGCCCGCCTGACGACCCGCCTCGGACCCTCCATGGCCGTGACATTCGTCGTCTCGACCCTGGTGACGACCATCCCCCGGATCGTCGTCTACGGCACCCCGGTGAGCCCCGAAGCCGCCATCGTCCTCGCCACCGCGGGTCTCTATCTCGCGGTGGTTCTGTGGCGTCGGCCGGACGGTAGCTGATGCAGCGCAAGACTCGGCAGCTCACTGCCATCCGGCGGGCATTCGAGGACGCCGATCGGCCCCTGCGTCCCCAGGAGTGCCTCGAGATCGCCGGACGGGATGTCCCGGATCTCGGGATCGCCACCGTCTACCGCAACATCAAGCGCCTCGTCGAAACCGGGTGGTTGCGGGTCGTCGAGCTGCCCGGCGGACCCGATCGTTTCGAGACCGCCGACCGTTGCCACCACCATCACTTTCACTGCCGTCGCTGCGATGGTGTGTACGAGATCGATGCGTGCCCCGGTGGCTTCACCGGGATGGCCCCTTCCGGCTATCGGGTCGAGGATCACGAGCTCATCCTCTACGGTGTCTGCCAATCCTGTTCGCAGTGACCCAGGAACCGTAGCCGTGGCCGCAACCGCCCCCGACTCCGCGGGCAGGGGAAGCAACGGCCGCCCGAGTGGTGACAGGTTAAAAAATGAATAAATATTCCCTCAAAAACGCATAACATTATGAAATTTTGTCCTCAATACGAATAAATATGTTGACAATATTCACTAAATGAATAAACATGCATTCTTCATCCGGCTCTGCCGGTGGATGGAGGACTCATGCGGATCGTGCTCGCCTACTCGGGGGGACTCGACACCACCTACTGCGTCTCGTGGCTGACGCGCGAAGAATCGGCCGAGGTCGTGACCGTCACGGTCGACACCGGTGGTCTGGACGCCGAAGAAGCTTCTCGCATCGCTGAGCGCGCACGCGCCGCCGGCGCAGTCGAACACCACCTGATCGACGCCCGTCAGAAGGTCTGGGACAACTTCATCACCACCCTCATCCGAGGCAACGTCCTGCGCGGCGCGGTCTACCCGGTCTCGGTGGCCGCCGAGCGGACTCAGCAGGCCGTCGAGGTGGCACACATCGCGGTCGAGACCGGCGCCGATGCCATCGCCCACGGCGCCACCGGCGCCGGCAACGACCAGATCCGTTTCGATATCGCGTGGCAGGTGACGGCCCCCGCGATCCCGATTCTAGCGCCGGTGCGCGAGCACGGCGTCGAACGGGAGACGTCCCTCGCCTATCTCGACAGGCACGGGATCGAGCGAGCGACCGAATCCAGCCGCTACTCGGTCAACCGAGGACTTTGGGGCACCACGCTCGGTGGTGGTTGGACGCACGATGCCTGGCAGGGCCCACCCGAGGATGCGTGGCCCGAGGACGCCCAAGCTACACCCGAGCCCACCGAACTGGTCATCGGCTGGGAGGCAGGTCTGCCCGTGACCCTCGATGGCGAAGCCCTCGACGGCCCCGAGCTGGTGGAAGCTCTCGAAGCGAGACTCACACCCTACGGCATCGGTCGGGGCATCCACCTGGGAGAGACTGTCCTGGGTATCAAGGGCCGTATCGGTTTCACCGCCGGCGCCGCCCAGGTGCTCATCGCCGCTCACCGAGAGCTGGAAAAGCTCGTTCTGACCCGATGGCAGAGCTTCTGGAAGGACCATGTCGCCCAGTTCTGGGGCGATCGGCTGCACGAGGGTCAGGCTTTCGACCCGGTGATGCGGGATGTGGAGGCGATGATCGTAAGCTCGCAAAAGCGTGTAGTCGGCGAGACCCGGGTGGGTCTCGCGGAGGGCCGCTTCATGACCACCGGAGTCCGCAGCCCTTACAGCCTCATGGACCCGAAGGTCGCCGCCTATGGCGAGAGCCACCATCTGTGGACCGGCGAGGAGGCCAGGGCCTTCGCCTCCATCGCCGGCATCCCGTCGCGGCTCGCGGCGGCGGTCGGCGAGGTCCCGCCATGGTGACATCAAAGCTCCGACTCGACCGGATCGCCTCATCGACCCGCAACGCCCGGTTGGGCGCGGAAGTCCTCATCGGTCCCGAGATCCTCGCCGAAGAGGGCCGCATCCTCGCGGTCCGCATCGAAAGCGACAAGGCCGTCTACAACCAGGTCGAGGATCCCACCGGGCGCCTCATCCGGCTGCGCTCGGGTGATGTCCTCGCCGGGGTGCTCGGCGCCCGCCGGGCCCTGCGCGGCTACGAGGGCGAGGTCCCCGAGACCGTGACCGCGGGCGACACCATCGACGTCCTCAATCTCGGCGGCGTCCTCGGGCGCTGCACCGCCGGCAACCCCGACCTCGGTCCGCCGTTCACCGCAGAGGTATTGGGCGCCGTCCTGAGCTTCCCGAAGACAGGCGATCGTGTGGGCCTCCCGGCCTCAATCCGCGAAGATGCGGTCCCAATGGCCAGCGTCCTCCTGGACGGCCCGCCCATCGTCGCGGTCGTCGGCACCTGCATGGACGCCGGAAAGACCGTGGCGGCAGGCGAGGTCATCCGCGGGCTCAGCCGCACCGGGATCCGCGTCGCCGGGGTCAAACTCACTGGTGTCTCGCTCCGCCGGGATGCTCTCGCAATGCTCGACGCCGGCGCCGTCCAGGCCCTCACTTTCACCGATGCCGGCGTAGTCTCCACCGCTGACGACGCCGCCCTCCCCACCGCATTCGGTCTCCTCAACAAACTCACTCGGAGCGCCAGACCCGATGTGGTTGTGGCCGAGTTCGGCGACGGGATTCTCGGCGAGTACGGGGTCGCCCGGCTCCTGAAGAGCCCTCATCTCGTCGACCGCATCAAGGCCATTGTTTGCTGCGCACCTGATCAGGTGGGAGCCTGGGGAGCTGTGGAGATCCTCCGCACCAATTTCGATCTGGCCCCGACTGTTATTTCCGGCCCCGCCACCGACAACGAAGTCGGCTGCCGCTTTATCCGCGACCATCTCGCACTGCCCGCGGCCAACGCCCGCACCGGCGACGGCGCCCTTGCGGCCATCGTCCGGGAGGCGCTGTGACCTCGCCTACGGGCGGAATGACCGCCGCCGTCCTCGGCGCCACGGGCTATGTCGGTGGTGAGCTTCTGCGGCTGCTTTCGAAGCACCCGCAGATCGCCGAGGTCCGCGGGTTCTCCACCAGCGCCGCCGGCCGGTCGTGGTCGGCGATTCACCCCACCTTTGTCAACCGGTCCGATGATCCGGTCTTCGAAGCCTTCGATCCCGCCGAGGCGGGGCGCTGGGCCGATGTGATCTACCTCGCCCTGCCGCACGGCAGCAGCCAGACGGTCATCGAGGCCATCGAAGGCGGCGCTCCACGACTCGTCATCGACACCGCCGCCGACTTCCGGCTGCTCGACCTCGACCGCTCCGAGCGCGCCTACGGCCCGCACAGTCGACCCGATCTTCTGGGCACCTTCGCAAGGGGTCCGGCCGATGTCGTCGGCGAGGGTTTGGCGGGAGCCCGTCGGATCACGGTTCCTGGGTGCTTCGCCACCGCGACCATGCTCTCGCTGTGGCCGTTGGTCCCGCTCCTCGGACCCGATTCCCACCCCGTGTGTTGGGCGGCGACGGGCTCGTCGGGTTCGGGCGCCACCGCTAAGCCGACGACCCACCACCCCTTTCGCGCCCACAATTTCTACGGTTACAGCCTCTCCGACCACCGTCACGAGGCCGAACTGGATGAGAGACTCGCCGAGTGGTGCGGTTCCGACGCCCCGACCTGCTCGCTCTTGACCCACTCCGCCCCCATCGTTCGCGGCATCCACGCCACCCTCCGGGTGCGTCTCGCCGATCCCGTGGAGGACCCCATGGAGCTCGTGCATTCGGCCTATGCCGGCAGGCCCTTTGTCCACCCCCTCGACCATCCGCCCCGACTTGCCTCGGTTGTCGGCACCAACCACGCCCACATCCACGCTGTGGCGCGGAGCGACGGGCACGAGCTGCTGGTGCTCACCGTGATCGACAATCTCCTCAAGGGCGCCGCCGGTCAGGCCGTGCAGGCCATGAACCTCGCCCTCGGCTTTTCCGAGACCGCCGGTCTCGGGGACCAGGGGTTGACGCCATGCTGACGACCACCCACCCCGCCGAGGTCCCGGTCTACGGCCGGCTCCTGCTCCAACCCGAGCGCGGCTCGGGCTCGACCATCGTCGCCTCAGACGGCCGGCGCTTCCTCGATCTCTATGGCGGCCACGCGGTGGCCGTCAGCGGCCATTGCCATCCCCGGGTGGTGGCCGCCATCCGCGAGCAGGCCGAACGGCTGCTCTTCTACTCCAATGCGGTTCCCCTCGAGGGCCGAGATCGGCTCTTCACCCTCCTCGCCGAGATGGCACCCCCTCCGCTGGATCAGGCTTTTCTCGTCAACTCGGGGGCCGAGACCAACGATGTCGCCCTCCAGCTCGCACGAAGGGTCACCGACCGGCGGAGGATCCTGTCTTTCGAGGGCGGCTTCCACGGCCGTACCCTGGCCACCCTCGCCGCGTCGGGGATTCCAAAGTACCGCGGGCTCGCCGAGGCCAGCGGCGGCCAGTCCCTGCTCGATCTCACCGTGGTTGCGCCGTGGGACAGACCCGACCTGTTGCCGGCGTTGGTGGATGAGACCATCGCCGCGGTCATCGTCGAGCCGATCCAGGGCCTCGCCGGCGCCCGCGAAGTCGGCCCAGACGTCCTTCGAACCCTGCGAAAGGCATGCGATGCCGCCGGTGCGGTTCTGATCTTCGATGAAGTTCAGTGCGGCTGCGGCCGCACCGGCGATTTCACCGCGGCCCAGAGCTATGGCGTCACACCCGACATTCTCACTCTGGCCAAAGGCATCGCCGCCGGGCTGCCCATGGGCGCGGTGCTGCTCTCGCCCCGCATCGCCAAACACGTCTCGCAGGGAGATCTGGGCACCACTTTCGGCGGCGGCCCCATTCCCTGTGCCGCGGCCGCAGCGAATCTCGAGGTCATCCGTGACGACGGTCTGGCCGCGCGGGCCCTCGATCTCGAACGGCGGCTGCGCCAAGGCCTGGCCGATCTTCCGGGGGTCACGAATATCACCGGCCGCGGTCTCCTGCTGGGGCTCATCCTCGACCGACCCGCCCGGCCCGTCCAGCTCCAGCTCTTCGAGCGGAGGATCCTGGTCGGTTCCGCCAACGATCCATCCATCATGCGGCTGTTGCCGCCCCTGGTCCTCACCGACGAAGAGGCCGACACCTTTTTGAAAGCCCTGCACGAGGTTCTCTCATGACTGTTCCCCATCTCATAGGTACCGACGACTGGACCGATGACGAGATCCGCTCCGTCCTGGCCCGCGCCGCCGAACTCAAGGCCGGGGCCCGGGGCCGGTCGCTGACCGGCAAGAACCTGATCATGGTCTTTCTCAACCCCTCGTTGCGGACCCGGACCTCCTTCGAGGTGGCCATGGCTCGCCACGGCGGTCACGCGGTGGTGCTCGAACCCGGCCGGGGCGCCTGGGCCATGGAGACCCGGTCCGGGGTCGTCATGGATGGCGACGCTGTGGAGCACATCGTCGACGCCGCGAGGGTCCTCGGCCGCTATGGCGAAGCGGTGGCGGTGCGCGCCTTTCCGAGCGCCGATACCTGGGAAGAGGCGCGGAAGGATGAGGTCGTCCACGCTTTCGCCACCCACTCCGGGGTGCCGACCATCAACATGGAGTCGGCCCGCCGCCACCCATGCCAGGGTCTCGCGGACGCCCTGACCCTGCAGGAGAACTGCGGCGAACGACCGCAGGGTCGTCGCTTCGTCCTCGCCTGGGCCTGGCACCCCCGGCCCCTGCCAACTGCGGTCCCGGCATCGGCGGCCATCGCCGCGGCGCGCCTCGGGATGGAGGTCGTGGTGGCCCGGCCGCCGGGCTACGATCTCGACCCCGAAGACATGGCCACCATCACGGCAGCGGCCGAGCGCAACGGCGGTTCGGTGAGCCTCACCGACGACCTCGATGGCGCGGTCACCGGCGCCGACGCGGTCTACGCCAAGAGCTGGGGCTGCCTCGCAGATTTCGGCAACCCCGAGATGGAGGCTTCTCGCCGGGCGCCCCACCGCGATTGGATCGTCAACGAAGAACGGATGTCTTCCACCCGCGACGATGCCGGGATCTTTCTCCACTGCCTGCCGGTGCGCCGCAACGTGGTGGTCACCGACGGGGTGCTCGACGGACCCTGGTCGCGGGTCACCGATCAGGCTGAGAACCGGCTCCACGCACAGCGGGCGGTGCTCGAGACGATGATGACCGATGGAGGTGGCAATTGACCGATCTCGTCAATGGACTCAAGGACGCGCTGGAGTACACCCGGCTCTATCGCGAGCAGATTTTCGTCCTCAAGCTCGGCGGCGAGGTGCTGTCGTCAGATGAGGCGCTGGACAACGTCGCGGTGCAGATCGCACTTTTGGAATCGCTTTCCATCCGGATCCTCGTGGTCCACGGCGGCGGACCCCAGGCGAGCGCGCTGTCCCGCCGGATGGGTCTCGAACCCGAAATGGTCGCAGGCCGCCGGGTGACCTCGCCCGAGGTCCTCGAGGTGGCGAAGATGGTCTACGGCGGTCAGATCAACGTAGATGTGGTGGCGGCGCTGCGCGGTCAAGGGGTTTCGGCGGTGGGTCTGACCGGGATCGATGCCGGTCTCGTCACCGTCCATCGACGGCCACCGGTGGAGGTCACCGATGACGACGGAGTCACCAAGATCGTTGATTTCGGCGAGGTCGGCGAGGTCGACGGGGTGGACACGAATCTCCTCGACGTGTTGTTGCCGCGCGGTCACGTGCCGGTGGTGGCCTCCCTCGCCGCGAGCCCCGAGGGCCAGATTCTGAACATCAACGCAGACACCCTGGCCGCGGGTCTGGCCGGCGCCCTGGGTGCACAGAAGCTGATCTACATGACCGGCGCGCCCGGCCTGCTGCGCGATGCCGACGACCCATCTTCGCTTGTCGCCTTCGCCGCGCCCGAGGATCTCCAGGCGATGCTCGTCAACAGGAGCGTCAAGGGGGGAATGCGGCCCAAGGTGGAGGCCTGCCTCAAGGCTGTCAACGGTGGTGTCCGCCGGACCCACATCATCGACGGGCGCACCCCGGACGCCCTCTTGCTCGAGCTCTTCACCGGTCACGGCAGCGGCACCATGATCGTCGGAGAACGTGAGAAGCGGAGCTACGAGGAAGCCGGTCGATGATCGACGCGACCGAATTGCTCATCAACCTGGTGAGGACCCCGAGCCCATCGGGTGACGAGGGCCGGGCGGCGGCCGTACTTGCCGAGTGGGCTCGAGCACATGATTTCAACACCGAGGTCGACGACACCGGCGTTCGACTCGTGGTCGAGGGCGCCGAGCCCGGCCCGACGCTCCTTCTCGCCTCGCACCTCGACACCATCCCGCCCGGCGACGGCTGGTCTGTCCCACCGTATGACGGGGTGGTGACCGGTGATCGTCTCATGGCTCGCGGCGCGGTGGACGCCAAGGCATCGGTGAGCGCCATGGCCGCCGCTGCCGCCGAGATTCAGGCCTCCGGCGGACCCGCGAGCGGTCGTCTCGTGGTGCTCGCCAGCTACTCTGAAGAGACCCGTGACACTTCCATGCCCAGCGCTTTGGAGCGTTTCGACGAACCCCCCACCGCGGCCATCGTGGGTGAGCCCACCTCGCTGCAACCCTGCATCGCGCAACGCGGCCAGTTGCTCCTCGAGCTCCACTGGACCGGCGATCAGGTCCACGCAGGCTGGGCCGCCGGCCGCCGGCCGCGACCGGTCAACGCCATCGCCCGGGCGGCGGCGGATCTCGCACGGCTCGAGGACCTAGTCTTCGACCGCACCCACCCCCTGCTCGGCGAGGTTGCCGTGACCCCGACGCAACTCGAGGCCGGGGTCGCCCGCAACGTCACCCCACCGTCGTGTTGGGCCATGCTCGATATCCGAACAACCCCGGCCTATGAGCACGCCGAGGTGGTGGCTCAGCTGTCCGAGCACCTCGACGCCTGGATCGTGATCTACTCGGACCGACTGGTCCCGGCCGAGACGCCGGCCGACTCGCGGCTGCTCCCGGCGGTGGTTTCCGCGATCCCCGATGCTCGGCCTTTCGCCTCGCCGACCTGCTCCGACTGGGTCTTCCTCCGCCATCTCGATGCGGTCAAACTCGGTCCCGGAGACTCCCGACGATCGCACACGGCCGATGAATGGATCTCGCTCGACGAGGTCCGGGCGGCCACCCGAATCTACGCCGCAGCCGCCAAGGAGTATCTGAGATGAAACGCAGTCTTTGGGGCGACGGAAGCGGTCTCGATGAGGCCATGGCGGCCTACACCGCCGGCGATGACCAACGATGGGACCAGCGTCTTCTGCGCTGGGACATCGTCGGCACCGTGGGTCATGTCGCGGGCCTTACCGAAGCCGGACTCCTCACCACGGACGAGCACGCAACGCTGGTGGCCGAGCTCTCGCGGACCATGAAAGATGTCGATGCCGGGCTCTTCCGGGTCACCGAGGACGACGAGGACGCCCACTCCGCCCTCGAACACCGACTCGTCAGCCGACTCGGAGAGCTCGGCGAAAAGGTCCACACGGGCCGCTCGCGCAACGACCAGGTAATGACGGCGCTCCGGCTCTATCTGAAGTCGTCACTGCTCGAGATCGAGGGCGCGGTGGTGGCTGCCGCGCGGTCATTGCTCAACTTCGGAAACCGCCACAAACGGGTGGTCATGCCCGGTTTCACCCACATCCGCCGAGCCATGCCGTCCTCGGTGGGCCTGTGGGCCGCCGGCTACGCCGAGGTGCTGCTCGATGATCTCGGTCTGATCGGTTCGGCCTTCGATCTCGCAGACCGTGGGCCCCTCGGCAGCGCGGCCGGATATGGTGCGCCATTGCCCCTCGAACGTCGATCGGTCTCTGACGCCCTCGGTTTCTCAGAACCCCAGCTCGCCGTCACCGCGGCCCAGTTGTCGCGCGGTAAGCTCGAAGCCGCCGTGCTCTCGGCCCTGTGGGCGGTGGCGCGGGATCTCGCCGCCATGTCGTGGGACGTGATTCTGTTCTCTGCCGAGGAGTACGGATATTTCATCCTGCCGAACGAGCTCGCCACCGGTTCTTCCATCATGCCGCAGAAAAAGAACCCCGATGTCTTCGAACTCACCCGGGGCCGGGCGGGAGTGGTCGCGGGTCTGACCACCCAGGTCATGGCGGTGGCGGGGTCGCTCCCCGGCGGCTATCATCGGGACATGCAGCTGACCAAGGGTCCCGTTATGGAGGGGATCGACACCGTCCACGCCATGTTGGAGATGATGACCAGCGCCATCCCCCTGTTGGGTGTCAATGCTGAGCGTTGCGCCGCCGCGGTCGGCGGTGATCTGCTCGCCACCGACGAAGTCTATCGCCGGGTGCTCGGGGGGACATCCTTTCGGACAGCCTACCGCCGGGTTGCGGCCAAAATCAAAGACGGTGGAGACATCCCATCGCTCGATGCCGACGCCATCCTCGATACGAGGCAACACCTCGGCGGCGCCGGGGCGCCCGCCCTTTCGGAACTCGATGCCGTCGCAGCCCACGCGGAGGATCGGATCGACCGCCGGAACCGTCACCTCAAGGAGGCGATTGCCCGACTCATGAGGACAACCAAGCCATGAACTCCGTCGAAAGACGCCACCAGGCCATTCTTGAAGCCATCACACGACGGAGGATCGAAACCCAGGATCAGATGGTGGACACACTCGCGGATCTCGGGTTCGAAGTCAGTCAGGCATCGGTCTCGCGCGACATTGCCACCCTCCGGCTGGTCAAGGTCGACGGGAGGTGGACGGCGGCGCCCACCGAGCCGCCCACCGAGGACACCTACCACCAGAGGATCGCCGGTCGACTCACATCCGTGTCACCCGCCGGAGATCACCTGCTGGTCCTCAAGACCCCACCGGGTGAGGCTCAGGGGGTCGCTCTCGCCCTGGACCACCTCTCGCCCGATGGAGTCGTCGGCACCATCGCCGGGGATGACGCGATCTTCGTCGCTACGGTTGACGCCCGAGCCGGGGAGAGGTTGGCAGCCAAACTCGAACCGTTGATCTCGCCCTGATTTCGGCGATCCGTCGGCGTCACCGCGGTCTGCGCGTCTCTCGAAACGTCTCCAAGAGCGAACCCGTCAGGACGCGTCGTAGAGTCGTTTGACGCAATAGGCCCACCAGCGTGGAGCCGCGTCTTCTGCCGGCCAATAGCCGGCGGGAAGACCGGGATCGGTAAGGACCTCTTCAAACGACGCGCCCCCCTGCTTGGTCTTCGCCATTGAAGCTGCAGCTTCCTGGAACCACTGGCGGATCACACCAAGCTCGGCGCCGTCGATCACCGGTCCGTGGCCGGGGCAGACGCCGCCCACCTCGAGCTTCTCCCATTCTTCCAGAGCATTGATCCAGGCCAAAAAATCAGTGTCGGGCTCCCCGAAGTACGGACGGCGCCGGGCTTGGACGAGATCACCGGCTATCACGACCCTTTCCGCGCCGACCACCGCCGAGGAGGAATCCACGGTATGCCCTCCCGTCCTCCGGATCACGATGGTGTCGTCGCCTTCGCCGAGGACGAGTTCATCGTCAAACCAGGCGGTGGGCAGTCGGAGAGCGGCGTCAGGGAGTTCGTCCGGCAGGGTTGGAAAGACCGAGGCATAGCCTTTGACCGCCCGTTCATCCCACTCGATGCCCACGAAATGCTCCCAGCGCGGCCGCCCCGCAGCCGCCGCATACACCTCCACGTCGTCAAAGGCCCCCATCCCGAGGATGTGATCGAGATGGGCGTGGGTCAGTACTAGGGCGATGGTCCGTCGCTTGAATCGTGTCTCCATCGCTCGTCGGAACAGGCTCGCGGTTCGGGTGCTGAGGCTCGCGTCGAAGAAGATCAGACCCTCATCGAGCGCAACGCACGTGAGATTCGAACCGTTGTCGCGGAGAGCCATAATCACCGTCGGCGACGCATCCACGAGGGTGTAGGGCGTTTCGTCTTCCGCACCTCCGGCAGCCGCGCAGATGGTGGTCGCCAACACCACCGTGAGACTCAGACCCACAATCCGGTTTCGAGCGAGCTTCATTGCACAAACCTCCGGTCATTCTCATCGGTGTCCCAGTTCAACCTAAATTGAGCGATTCTCTCAGGCGTCTGCACCAACTCCTTGCGCTCTGGGCGTTTGCAAAAAACATCGACATACCACCAGTATCCTTAATTTTTTTTGCAAACACCAGAGCATCAAGGACTTGGCACATCTCATCCGGCAGAATTGCTCAGTCTAGGTTCAAGATACGATTCTGAGACCGCTCGGTTTCTCTCCCCTATCGACAGAACGGCACTTGCGGCCCTCAATCAACTCTGGCAATATGTCTTTGTCTCATCGCCGCCGGTGTGCGGCATCGCGTATTTTCGGTTGGGCCCGCAGGGCTTGACCAACACTTCTGAGGAGGAGGATTCAAGATGAAAAGAACGTGGCAACTCAGCATGACCGTGATGGTGTGCGCCCTGCTCGCAACAGGCCTCGCGTGGGCCGACAACGGCGCAAAGGGCGGCAACTTCGGTGGACCGGCTCCCTTGTTGGACCCGGATGATCTCACCGAAGGATTTGATGACATTCTCACCCTGCCGGGCGCCGGCTGGTACGAGCAGAACAACAGCGACAGCCCCGACGGCGGCTACTTTCAGGGCAACGATACGGTATTCCCGGCCCATGCCGGTGCGCCGCCCGCATATCTCGCCGTCAACTACGCCAGCACCGCCGGCTCTCTGATCAGCAACTGGATGCTCACCCCCGAGCTCCCGCTGAATAACTGCGGCACCCTGTCGTTCTACACCACCACGGTGGCCGCCAGCAGCTGGCCCGACCGCCTCGAGGTCCGCTACAGCCAAACCGGTGCGGGCACCAATGTCGGCGCCGCATATGCTGACGTGGGTGACTTCACCAATCTGATCATCGAGATCAACCCCGGTCTGGCGACCGGCGGCTACCCCGAGACCTGGACCGAGTTCACCTATGACTTCGGGATCGCCCAGCCTGCCGACACCGGTCGCATCGCCTTCCGTTACTACGTTGATGATGCCGGCCCGGTGGGGAACAACTCCAACTACATCGGCATCGACACCTTCAACTACATCGATGGCCCCGGCTGCGGCGGCACCGGTGGCGGCGGCGGCACCGGTGGCCTCGCCACTCCGGTTCCGACCCTTTCGAGTACCGGCCTCCTGGTGATGGTGCTCGCGCTGATCGCCATCTCGGTGGTTCTCATCCGCCGCCGGATGTAATCAATCCCATCAAAAGAGAAACACGGGCGGCCTCCGGGCCGCCCGTGTTATTTGACCGGAGAGTACTGATCTTGACATCCCCAGACGATCATCCCGAGAACACTGAACACGTTGCCGACCGCCCGCTCGCGGCACAGTGGCCGTGGATCATCCTCGTCGTTGCCGTGACCGCTTTCGGCATCGCCGTGTGGGCCGAGAAGCAACAGGAGCACTCACATCTGTGGGCCATCGATGGTGATCGATTTCAGCTCACGTCGTTTCTTGCACCCGCCCACCACCACTCGCGAGAAATCCCATTCACGGGCATCGACCGAATCACCAGCGAACCCGATCCCGATCGCGAGGAGATCGACATCCTGGTGCTTCACTACGGCCCGGTCGCCTTTCGCATGCCGTCCCAGGGAGAGGACGTCATCGGAGGGTTCGATGGGTATGTCGAGCGGCTCCAGAAGCTGCTCGACGCCGCACACTCGGGTGAGCAATCCGCTCGGGTCCTCCATCTCGACCCCTATCTGATCACCACCGTCGCGGCGGCCGCAACCAGCCTCATCGCCTGGGTCCTCCTCTTTGTCTTGATCCTCAGATCGCCACCACGCGTCTCCGAGAGCTAGGACCGGACGTCAGAGCTCGGCGGAGGTCAGCACCAGTTGGCCGTGCTTGACGCCGCGCAGACCGAGGAGGCCAGCGGCATAGTGCCTCAGCTCGTGCGGCTCACCCTGGAGGACCTGAACCTCGAGACAGAGGCGTGAGTCCAGGTGGACGTGGAGAGTCGACAGAACGCGGGCACGGTGGACGTGGCCGGCCTCGACAAGCCGCTCCGCGAGCTCACGTTGCTCGTGGTCGTAGACCAGGGTGAGACTCGCCACCGCCTCCCCTTCGTCGTCCTCGATCTCGTCCTCCACCAGAGCCCTGCGAATGAGATCACGGATGGCTTCCGACCGATTACCGAGGCTCCGGCGGTCGAGTAGCTCCTCAAAGCTGTCCAACAACTCTTCCTCGATGGCGATGGTGATTCTCTCCAGGGTCATCCGACCTCCACGATCATGGTACCAATCCGGCCCCGCGACCAGACACCGCCGGCGGAGACTGCGGGCCATCTCATTCAGCGGTCCTTCCCCACGCCGATGTGTCGCCGATTTCGAACCCGTCGCCAAAGATCGGTTCATCGGTGAGATCCATCTGCCATGCGCCGCGGCCGTAGGTTCCGACCGTGACCACCGGCGGGTCGCCGCCGATCTCGAGATCGGTCACAACCGTACCCAACGGCAGACCATCCATGGCGGCGACAAAGGTGGTCCCGCTGTTCTCACTCACGAAGACGCCCACATCCGTTCCGATGAAGATCCGCTGGAGGCTTCGGGGATCGATGGCCACTGAGTTGGCGGGGATGTTCGGAAGACCGGAACCCACCGGCGCCCACTCTGTCCCTCCTAAGGTCGACCGATAGAGGTGGTTGGCACCGAACTCGCCCCTCGTGATGAAGACGCGTTTGGGATCGGTGGGGTCCGCTGCGATGTCGGTCACGGTCCCCCCGGGGTAGTCACCCGCCACATCCACCCAGATCGGAGATGCCGCGAGAGCATCGTCGGTCCGCCAGAGATGACCCTGCGACGAGGCTGCGTAGAGCACGATCGTTTCATCGCTCACCACCGGTGTGAGCACCCTCAGGCCGGCGCCGCCGCCACCGGTCAAACTGTCCGAGATCTTGGTCCACGTCCCGAGAGAATCGAAGTCCGACCGATAGACATGATCCGAAGCCACGAAGAGGCTGGTCGGGACCAGGGGACCGGCATCGACACCCACAAGCGGAGTCACCCACGCCCACGGTTCATTCTGGGTCAGACCGTTCACCGGCAGCCACTCGAAGGTCCCGGGCACACCCGCGTTCGTGGAGTAGAAGAGATTCGGATATCCACCATTCGGGTATGAACTCTGGATCACCGTCTCCGGGTTCGCAGGATCCACGACGTTCATGAACCCGTCAGCGGTGATGAGGGTCGTGTCCCAGCGTGTGTCCGCGAACGACACCGACGAGGAGTTGTCCTGGGCTCCGCCGTAGAGCGTCGCCGGGTCGATGGGGTGGACCTCGATGTCATAGAACTGGGTGATGTTGAGGTTGGCGTTGAGATTGGTGAAGGTCGACCCTCCGTCGTCACTCCGCCAGATGCCGCCGTCGCCGGCTACCCAGAACCGGTCGACATCGGTGGCGGACCAGACCAGGACGTGAATGTCCTGATGAACCTTCTGATTCGGATTCCAACCATCGATGAGGGGAGTCAGCGACACACCCCCGTCATCGGACCGGAAGAACTTGATCGTACCGGTGAGCAGCCGGGATGAGTCGTTGGGGTGAACCGCGAGGCACAGGTTGTACGAGCACTGACCATCGCAGGCGGCCGGGTTGCGAAGGGTCCAACTCACACCATGATTCGTCGAACGGTAGAGACCGACCCCCCCGGGGCCATTGATGAGGGCGTAGAGCATCCGGGCGTCAGCCGGTGCCGCCGCGAGCCGGCCTCGACCCATGGCGTTGCCCGTCGGCAGCCCCGATTCGACGCGGTTCCATGTCAGACCCGTGTCGGTGGACCGGTAGACACCGTTGACGTCGGCGCCCCAACGACCGACCGAGGCGATGACGATCGTCGGTTCGTCGGGGCTCACCGCCATGTCGGTCACCGCGCCCGACAGCACCAGGCTCCACGATCCTCCGGCGTCCGCGCTGCGATAGAGGCCTCCGTAGACCCAGCTGCCGTCATCACAATAGGTCTCGCCACCGACCAGGATCACCTGCGGATCATCCGGGTGCAGGATGATCGATGTAATGTAGGAAAGATCGAGGGCAGTCTGCCCGGAGCCGTTGACCGCCTCGAAGGAGGCGCCGCCATCGGTCGATCTGAAGAGCCCCATCCCAAAATATGACCAGCAGTTCTGGCCCTGCTCGCCGGTACCGACCCAGATCGTCTCCGGTGAGGCGGGATCGATGGTGATCGCGCCGATGCTCTGGGTCCCCACGTCGTTGAAGATGGAAGTCCAGGATGCACCTCCGTTGACGGTTTTCCACAACCCCCCCGACGCCGCCCCGAGATAGATGATGTCCTCATCGGTGGGGTGGACGGCGAGGGCGGACACTCGGCCGGACACAGGTCCCATCACCCAATCGAGGATGGTCATCGCCTCGGGTCCCATGAGCCGCCACGCCTCGAGCCCCCGGGCCGCCTCGGATTCGCGCATGCTGAGAGCCCGTTGTACCGCCTGACGACGCCGGAGATCGGCACGGTCGACCCGGTCGAGTCCCCGGGACTCGACAAACCACTCCACCCGCCGGCGGATCTGTTCTTCCTCGCCGTCCCGGAGATCACCGGGTGGCGCCTGGGCCACGGCAACCGACGTGGCCAGCGCAACGACCAACCCGATGGCAACTTGATTCCCTCGATTCACGACACCACTCGCTTCCTCAGCGCCACCGCGCCGGAGTCCTCGACATTATTCCGCTGTGAAGAATACCGAGCTAGAAGATCAGGACCTCGGTCTCGGGATCCTTGAGCGCCTCGGTGTATTCATTCTCGATCCCTCCCTCTGGTCCTGCGCTGCCGGTTACACTGGGCGCGATGGCTCTCGCACCCCTCGAACTCTCCTGCGAATCCTGTGGCGCCAAACTGGTGATTCAGGCCACCCAGCGCACCGCGCGTTGTCCCTACTGCGACTCACCATCAGTCATCGATCGCCCTGCCACACCCGATCGCCCCGATCCGGTCTTCGCCATCGGTTTCTCCGTTGATGGTAACCGGGCTCGGCGGAACCTGCGCGGTTATCTGAGTGGCCATCGGTGGGCGCCCGCCGCGCTTCGGCAGGCGACGGCCGAACGGGTCGAAGGCATCTATCTTCCGGCGTATCTCTACAGCGCCGTCGCCGACAGCCGGTACCACGCCCAGATCGGCGAGGACTACACCGAGATGGAATTCGACGCCAGAAAGAAGCGCATGCGGCGGGTCACCAAGACCGAGTATCGGCGACTCGAGGGGACTCACCGCTGTTATGTGGAAGATCGCCTGGTCACCGCGTCGGAAGGTATCCCGAATACCGAGCTCGAGAGCATTGAACCCTTTGATCTCGCGGGCCTGCGCCGCTACGCCCCGGCCATGATCTCCGGTTGGATCTCCGAAGAACCGTCCTTGGGTCACGACGCCTCCCTCGAACTCAGCCGCGACGAGTCACGTGGCGCAGTGCGGCTCCTGCTCCGCGCCTTCATGCCCGGCGACTCACACCGTCAGCTGCAGACCGCGACCGATTTCACCGACGAGGCCACGGATCTTGTCCTGTTACCGGTCTGGGTCTGTGCCGTGCGTTGGCACCGGGGCAAGCCCCCGATCCGGTTGCTCGTCAACGGCCAGACCGGCCGGGTCGCGGGCGATATCCCGGTCTCGTGGGCGAAGATCGCCGCGGTCATCGGCACGACGCTGGGTGTCCTGGGTCTCGGGGCCCTGGTCGGCGCCATCCTCGGGTAGTTTGTTTGACCGCCGCCAATTTCAACTGCCAACGCTGCGAGAGCGTCATCTCCACCGATGACCTTCGCTGCCCGATCTGCAACCTCACGACCCCCGGATCAGGGGCCGCCGATCGACCCGAGCCCGTGGTCGACATCCTCCGTTGCTCCGGCTGCGGCGCCGCCATGTCCTACGACGTCGCCAAACGAGCCGCGGCATGTGCCTTCTGTGGTTCGGTCCTTGAAGTCGAGCATCCCGTCGATCCACTGGAGCAGGCTCGGGTCCTGTTGCCCTTCACCGTCGACAGCGCCGTCGCCCGACAGGCTTTCTCCACGTGGCTCGGGTCGCTGGGGTGGTTTCGGCCCGGTGACCTGAGAGCCGATGCCCGCCTCGAGACCATTCGACCGCTGCGTTGGGTCGGTTGGGTCTTCGATGCCCGCGCCGATGTGTGCTGGGCTGCCGACACCGACGCCGACACCCGACGGTCCGACTGGGCGCCGCACTCCGGTCGGGCCGAGCTCGTGTACGACGGTGTGGTCGTGCCCGCAACCCGCGGCCTGACCCGGGAGGAGGTCGCAGTCCTTCTTCCGAGCTATGACCTGGCTTCGGTCGCAGAGGCCGCCGATCTCGTCGATGACGCCACTGTGGAGCAGTTCGATGTCCCGAGATCGGCGGCGCGGGCGCGACTGGTCGAGGCCGTGGAACGACTCGCCCTGAAGCGGCTCGAAGGGCGCCATCTGCCGGGCCGGCGGGTCCGCAATCTGAAGGCCGCCACGGTGCTGCGTGGTCTCGAGGCCCGCCGCTTCGCTCTTCCGGCATGGGTGTTGGCCTACCGATACAAGGACCAGCTCTATCGAACCGTGCTTTCGGGTCAGGACGCCACCTGTCTCAAGGGCGAGGCGCCCTACTCCGCCGCCCGCATCGCCGCCGTCGTCGGCGGCGGCGTCGCTTTGGTCGTCCTGCTGACCCTTCTCGGAATCCTTCTCTGAGGTGAACCGAAGGATCGTGGATAGACCTCCCGGCAGGCCCGAATGGTTGAAACACGAAGCACACAAAGCCCATCCATCGCCAAGACCACAAAGAAATCACATGATTGAGTTGGATCTCGTGGCGTCGATGTTCCGCCGGTGCAGGAAACGCGAGCCGAACGAGAGCGCGATATAGGGGAGCGACAAAGAGGTCTTCGCCTTCTCAACGCTGCGGTGTACCACCGACCGTCACGAGCGTGGAACCCACCCAATCAAGTGATGGTCTTTGCGATGGCTCTTAGTGTTCTCCGTGATCTCCGTGTTTCAACTGCGATGCTCTGCGGGTGGGCGCTCCGACTGGCGTGGATACGGTGGCGGTTCGGGAACGGTGTGTTTGAACCACGGAGATCACAGAGTTCATCCATCGCAAAGTACACAGAGTCATCGCATTTCCACAGTGGGATCTCGTGACGAAAACACGCGGAAAACATCGTTCACCGGGGCGTGCCGGAGTCGCCCCGGAGTCTGCGGGCATATGGCGCTCACCGGGGCGTGCCGGGTCCGCAGTTGTGCCGGATCGACCCACAGGCACCGCGGCGCGCCCCGCACAACTGCCGACCGGGCAACCCCCGCGGTACACCGTCCCGG
>Ga0164313_10001279_pt1 | contig 22191 bp, 26 predicted proteins | sample GuaBasSedimGuay4_FD_113735 | JGI IMG/M metagenome (GOLD analysis project Ga0164313, IMG submission 113735) | Subseafloor sediment microbial communities from Guaymas Basin, Gulf of California, Mexico - Guay4, Core 4569-4, 0-3 cm | ecosystem: Environmental > Aquatic > Marine > Hydrothermal vents... | reverse complement strand
CTCTCGTTCTCGTCTGCGTGCTTGGGCTGTTCCAATCACGTCCTGAACTCTGGCCGGAGCGGTGGCGGCGTTGGCGAGTCCCTGAACGTCGAGATCGAATTCTCTGATTCTCGGGGCTCGGGGGCCAACCCCTCGAAGTGATGCGGTGCCTGTTGGAATGACTGCCATGATTTATCCTTTGCTGAAGAGTGGAGTAAGAAGTCCTTTGTTCTGATTTGCTTCGGGGACGTTTCCGAAAAGCGCACCTCCGGCGACGTTGATCGCCTCGCCGAAGTTTTGGGCATTGGTCGAGGTATTCTGTGCCCGTTGCATCCCGGCTTGTGCGGTAAGATTCTGGTTGCCTATTGCCAGACCGGCGAACTCGCCCGGTGCCAAACCAACATCGGGCGGCTGTAGGGACTGCCCAAACCCGGCAATCTGAACTGCCCGGTTCTGTTGAGTGCTCCTGAGTCGATCACGCAATTCCCGAAGTTTCCCAAGGTTATCGAATGACTGCTGGAACCTGCCCTGTTCGGCTTGGCCGAACCGTCCGCCCCTCTCCAGTCTTTCGGTCGAGAGATCCAGCGAACGAAGACCGAGATCCCGTGGGACGGTGAACCGGGCGGCTCCGGTATTGCCGCCAGCGGCGATTGCCCGGCGTGAGACTTCATTTCGAGTCTCGGAATCGAGGGTGCCACCGAGTTCGAGATCGGAACGCGCCTTGGCGATTGCCTCAGTTAAGAGCGCACTTTGCTCCGCATCTCCGCCCTCTGCGATGTCCCTGTCGATCCCTGCGATCTGTTCGGCGGAACCAGCATCACCGACGAATCCCTGAAGGGCACCGACCGATGATCTGCGAAGACGCTGATTCTCGGGAGTCAGCGCGTTCTCAAGTTCAAGGGACGCTCGGGCGTTTGCGATCCCCTGTGTTCGAGCATCTTCGGCAACTTGGTTCGGGTCTACCCGTCCCGATTCAATCGCGGCTGCGGCTTGATCCCCTGCTTTCTTGCTCTGGTAGGCTTTGTAAAGCGACGTGCCTGCTAAAATTAATCCTGATACAACACCCATGTCAAAATTCCAGTATGTAGGTTTTCTCCAGCGGGGTCATCCCCATTCGGAGGTAAAGTTGCTCTAACCGCAGTGAATCTAAATCAAGAAGATGGTTCATAGTCAACCGAACCGCTCCTTTCTCTCTGGCCAGTTTGATCCAGCGTTTGAGAAGTTTGATCCCATGACCACGGAAATCTCTGGCGATATGCCACATCATCATGACGGCGATCAGATCGTCATTGGCCGGATCAACGGTGATCGAACCGAAGATCCCTCCCCTGACAACCTGATCGATCTCAAGATTCATGACCATAGCCCCATCGCTCTTGGAGAACGTCCGCCAGTTGTAGATCCAAGCTGACCGATTGAACTCACCGGGCAGAAGATCCATGTGCGAGTGCGCTTCCTCTGCAACGTCCGCCATTGCAGTCCAGTCCTCTGTCTTGACCGGCCGGATGTCTATCATTAGGTGGTTTGAATTATGTGGACAGACCAGAACGAATCGGCGGCGATGAGAGTCAGATCCCCGGTATTGACTCCATCGGTGGCGAGCATTCCGAGTTCGATCTGATCTCCGGCGCTTGCTTGAAAGAGGACTGAGATGGGAACGATCCACCGACTGTTCGGGGGTGAGGCAACGTTCGTCTGCCCCCCTCCCTTGTTGATGCCCGTTGTGACCCCGTTCGCCCACACGTCCACGTTGATTTCCATTGCAGCCGGGGTTCCGGAGTCGTCGTCAAAGTGGAGGGCTCCGCAGGCCAGATAGATCCCATCGACCTGTGCGATGTATCGGGAATCGACTTCGGTATAAGCGCCGCTCGGGTCGATCGTCTCGGCGTTCATCGTCATCTTGTGATACGCACCGTCAATCGCAATGGTCTGATCGAGGTTCGGCTTCGCCCGTGCTGCCCAACGTTCCTGAGTGATAATCTGTAGTTGGATTTCGCCCGTGTTCAGAGTCTCGGTCTTCAGGTAGTAAGCCGATGTCCAAACGATCGCTCCGCCTTGACTCGATTTCGTTTTGATCGCGACCGGAAGACCGTCCGTATCCACCTGAAACCAAACGTTGATCGCATCGGCGGTCGGTTCCTCGACGCTGATCTGATACCCAAGGCTTTCCTGTGGGATGACGAACGGGAGGTATGATCCGGTTTCCGAATCGAAGTAATACCACGTCTGCCCGTCCTTCGCCCAAGGTCCGATGTCGGAACTCGGTTCGGTGCCGCCAGATGTGAAGAGAGCAAAGGTCTGCTGTGCGACGATCTCGATGCGCTGGGCGATTGCGTCGGCGAGTCCCTGTGGATCTGTCCGGACCCCTACGGGTAGAGGGGCAACTGAAATGGTGAGTGGAAGTGCGTTAGCTGTAGCCATATCTAATCCTCGGCTGAGGTTGAGTCTTCGGTCGCTCCATCGGTGGAGTCAGGATCGCTGGCATCCGAACAGAACGGTAAAAAGGGATCGTGATCGATAACGAGGATTCTGTCCTCGATTGCGACCATGTAAGTAAAGGGTCTTGGTGTTAAGCCTGCCATTTCATCGTCCTACGGCTGTGATCAGATGGGTTTCGATCAGGTTGTGTAGATCCAATACGTTTGCATCGGAAAGTCCTCCATCGGTGTAGTAGGCTACATGGAGCGACGAGGCATTGTAGCGGGTTCCAGAGAAATTGTCACCGAACAGGAACGGGAACGCATATCCCATATCGGTGCTGATGTCGTTGGTGGTATCTTCGTTGAGAAGTAGACCTGTCCGGAAAATCTTTCGTGAAGTGTCATTGGTCTTCTGCCCGTAGTAGCTGGTATTATCTGCTCCAGACGCCACGAATCGGGCTATGTTGGCGAAGGCTCCGGCTGCGAAGTCGAGATTCGTTCCGTCAATCCCAATCCCGTAAGCCTGATTCGGCGCGAGATTCCACATATAGTTGATCTTGCCGCCTGCGTCTCCGGAGGTATCCCAATCATTGAACCAGATCCCAGATCCGAACCGTGTCAGACCGCCGAGATCCGAATACTTGAACGGCATTGTGAGGATCTTGCTGCTCCCGTCCCCATCCATTCCTCCTACGGTTGAACAATCCCCATCGACGAAATTAGAATTAGTAGGGGCATCCCATCCATTCGGGTTCCAGATCGGGAGCGTTGAACTGATGACATCCGAGCCAAAGAACGGCATCACATACTTGACGTTTTCACCGTAGGACTTCGCTCCAAGTGCGGTTTGAAAGGCTTTGATCGCATCGGTCTCGGTCTGAGTGTAGGACGCTCCAGCTTCGTTGGCTTCGTATTCCCAAAGCAAATTGTAAATCCGATCAATCCCATCTCCCGCTTCTGGCGCGGGAACAACACCCGTAACGTTGGTGCCATAGAGACGGCGCTGGAAACCGTCCGGAGCGATCACATCGACCTCGACATCCGCGAACGTATCCAGACCCGGATACACGTCGATCGAGTCTTCGAGGAACACAGAATTAGGATCGCCGGTCTGGCGTTGCTCGTAAGTCAGCTTGACTGTGTAAACCTGAAGCGGGGTCAAGTTCGGCATCGTGAAGGAAGCGCGAATTGTTTTACCCTCGAAGTCGATCGGATCGTAACTCTCGGGTGCTACGCCGCCCGAATACCCAACTGTCGTCGCCCATTGATCTGTCGAAACCACCGTTCCGCCTTCGGCGATCATTGCGTCAATGAGCGAGTCTTCGTTTACCAGAACTTCCTTGTGGGTTTCCTCCCTCAAGATGGTGCCAACCGGGTAGGACCGATCAAGGTAGAACCAAGGAGAGAGTCCCCCGGCTTCCAGAGTGGCATCGTCAAGGTTTGCTTCAAACTCTGAGAGATCGATCGGGAACTGATGATCGTGGGCTTCCCCGGCAACGATTCCGTAAAGCCGGAAAGAGGTGTCTGACGGGAGACCGAACCGACGATAGACCCAAGCTGAACCAGAACCCGCCGTGGCAACGAGCGTTGAGAGTCTCGCTCCTGTTGCGTCACAGGTGACAAGTTGATTTCCTTGGCGTGCCTGAATATAGACGATTGCGGCGGGTCCGCTTCCGACCGGAGGATTACCCATCTTCCAGCCAACATAGATATTCCACCCATCATCCCATTTCCCGGCTCCACGCTCGGCGGTGATGTAGATGTTGAATCTCCCGTTTGTATCGGTAGTTGAGCCGATGTTGGCGGATCTGAAAAATGTTACCGGCGATTCAGGATCTTCATTGGTGAAGCGATCGAACCCATCCTGCGATTGTAGGATCTTGAATCGCTTGTCTTTCGTGAACGGAAGTTTGAACCAGTTGACTCCATCGGTGTAACCATGTCCTGCGGGTGCGAGGACATCCTCCATCGTGTCTATGTTTGTTGACCCTTCGCTTCCGGAAGCGAAGTCGCCCATCCACCAAGGGAGACCCGTTGGAATTGTCGTTGATGGCGGTTCAATAAACTGCCCTCCGGCATTGCCTTTTTCTTCGATCAAACTCATCCGATCATATTTCGTATCGGACTCATTTACTCCGGTATAATGTGAGGGGTTGAAGGTGACGTTTGAAACGACATCTGGCGATGCGTCTAACTCCTGCCTTCTGAACGCCGACTCGGATGCAACCAGTTGCCGATACTTCTTTGGCGGATCTGAAACGTCTGCCAGTTCCGTGATCCCGTGGATCGTGGCGCTTCCTTCATACGAAGCGAACGTGACCGGCGCGAGGAAAGTTGAGGCAACAGCCTTAAGGCCGATCTCTCGCGGAGAAGCGGGATCGTTGGAAGCAATCCGAAGGGTTCCGTTGTAAAGAAGGTCAGGCATTAGACAGGGGTTCCCCAAAAAGTTACCAGTGCCGTATCGGCGGCAGCAAGAGCGGCGATGTCAGCGAAATCTGAAATCAGAAGTTCCGCGAATTCTCCATTGAACTCTCGGCTCAAGCTGACCTGAGAATTGAAAATGACGTGCGGATTCGGGAAGGTCGAATTGCTGCCACGGGTGAATCGGGAAGTGTGCCAAGTGCTCAAAGAGTAAACGGAAGCACTGGCATCATCCACGAAACGGGCAGTTGGGAAATTGTAGGTATCCCATTCTCCTACTGCTGCGAATGTGTTCCGGATTTCCGGAGTTTCTGTGACCTTATCGCACATCAGACCGGCTCCGTTGTCTCCACCCGTGATGTTGTAAACCGTAAGAACGGCTCCGCATGGATTGGTCGCGTTGACCTGCAAATAGCCAGCACTGGAAGTCGATTGCTTTGCACACGGATAGGAGTTCGGCGCATTGAACGTCAACTCCAGTTGATCCCCGTCTGTGGTTTGAGCGGCGTCTCGCCCATTCCCGGTCTGATCGAACATCTCCTTGATCCAGCCGGTTGCTCCACCCAACCATGTTGTGAGGGTATCGGGAGAATACCCGGCCTCGAAGGTCAACTCAACGTCGTCTGAATCCCGACGAAGCGTGAACAGGTTTCCGGTATATCCTGAGATCAGGACTCGGAAGCCATAAACTGCGGTGAAGTCGGCGGCGTCGAAGGCGCTCGGGGTGTAAGGCGGAGCGAGAACGGCAGTCACATTCAGGACAAGAGTATCCTGAACTGACGTTGCATCGTTGCTCGCGCCGATCGTGATGTTACTGATCGCAATGACTGTCGGGGTTCCGGAGATGACTCCCGTTGCCGTGTTGATCGAGAGTCCGGCTGGAAGTCCTGTAGCGGAGAATTCGGTCGGATTTTCGGTCGCGACGATCTGATAAGAATACGGAACATCGACCTCTGTGCTGTCAACGAGAGCACTTACAATTTCCATCCCGCTTGTTGCAATCCCTTCAGACTGGACGGGATCGAATGTGATCGTGAGGAACGTGAAAGCATTCGGATCGAGCGAAGTGATGTCCGGTCCAGCCGTGATCGTGAACGAGAGAGCATCGGGAATCGTGATCGCTCCAAGTTCGAGGATCTGGAATCCCACATTTACCAGTCGCACCGTGATTGATTCAGTCTGATCGGCCAGCCAGTATCCGAAGTCGATCAGGTCTCCGATCAGAGTCAGTCCGTCTTCGGTGTAAACTTGCAGTTCCGGAAAGCCAAGTTGCTGTTGGCTGTTGATCAGGAGTTGCTGATACGCCTTACAGTCTGCCCGGCGCTGGGCGTCTTTCTGGCTGATGTGTGAGAAGGCGCTCGCTTCCCAAGAGATAGGAATCCCCTCGAAGGTGACACTATCCTGAATCGAAGTCGCGATGAACTTCGGGAACGCTTCTTCGAGGACCGGGTATTCCTCGTTAGCGGAGCAACCTCCCCCGTCTACCACGTGGAAACCCTCTTCGTCCGGAGGACAGGCTCCACGATCTTGTTCTTCGGTATCTTCGGCTGCGGCCAGTTTCAGCCGAGTGATCGCGGCTCGACCGGACCACCCAACGAAAACCGAGAATCCGTAATCCCGGTTGACGAGTCTCTGTCCTTCGACTCCGCACTCGTTACAGTCGGAAATCTCAGCCCATTCCTCAGAACGCACGATTCGACTCTGTTTTCTGGAACTGGCGAACAGCGGGTATTCTTCGGTTCCTTCACCGTAGGTCTTGTAATAATCGACGCGATCATAGGTGGCGATCATCTCATGCGTCATGATGCGATCGAACCAACCTCTTTGCCCGACGACTGCGACCATTGCATCCACGGTTCCGGCAAGCTGAGAGAATTCGACCTCAGCATATTTGAACTTCTTCAGCTTTTCGGGTTCGTTGAACTCTTCCATCCTGAACTGAACCGAACAGGTGATGTCGCATCCGTTGTCCTTGCGATCAGGGGTCATCCCTTCCCAAACCCGGTTGTGCCCGTCGTCGTCGGCGGAGAGAAAGAAGATCCGATCGAACCCATCGACTTCACCCGTAACCCATGCGACGGGGTTCCAGCCCGTCCAGACAGACGCCCATGCCGTTGTGTTCGCCTGTGCCAGAACCGTTGAGTCTTGAACCCACGTGTGGGTGTTCTTCAGTGAAGTGAATGGGACACTGATCAGAGATAGATTCTCGATTGATCCGGCACAGATCCGGGAAAGGTTCGGTCCAATTCGAGCCTTCGAATATGCCATCTCATCATCGAGAGGATCGAGAACGGAAGTAACGAAAGAGTGTGCCGCCGTATCCAAGTTGATCCATCCACGGGGAGAAAACCAATAGATCATCCCGTTCTGCTTGATCAGGGACTTCGGGGCGATGCAGCCATTATCGATTACCTTCCTCTGGAAATCGCGCACACTGAACCATAGCGTGCGATCTTGGATTGAGGACTGGATGTAATCGGCTCCGCCCTTGTAGAAGCACAAGATGCCTTCCTGATCCGGCGTCTCGATGATGCCCGTGCAATCATCCGAGAGGACGAATGCCGGGGCTTCGTTGAGGTATTGGCTTTCGTGGAACTTGAGCGGATTCCCGATGTCGCTGGCGTAGACGAACCGACCACGGGAACACCAGTATCGATTGTTCGAGTAGGCTCCCCAAAGACCGATCTTGGTCTCGTCCCGATTATCCACCGTGAGGATTGCATTCGAGGGAGTCGGGTTCTGGTGCTGGTAGGTGGACCCATCCCAATAAGCGGCACGGGTCAGTTCATCCTGAATGATGACAACTCGAAACGGGGTGTTGAGATAGTAGAGTTCGCCAATTGCATCATAGTCTGTGGTTTTCAGACATTCAGTGAAGGTGATGAACTTCGCGTGTGGGTTGAACTGCAACCCGATCAACTGTCGCCATTCTGAGAACGGCTGCGGGGATACCCAAATCACTCCATCGACTGCGGCCAGAAGATGCGTGAGCCCATTCTCCGGGGTGAACATCCCAACCCCCTGCGCGTTGCCTCTTGGCATACAGACCACGGATCGAGATCCGGGACGGGTCTGCGGGATACCGCCCTTGTTGAGAATGTTCTGGCTGTAAATGAATCTGGTGGATGGAACCGCTACCGGTGCCGTCCAACTGTCCATTCCTCCGGGCCAGTAGCGAGTGATCGCTTGAAGGGTATCAAGGTCTGCCATGACGAATTATCCACGGGACCACCCATTGCGGTATGAACCATAGAACATCGAACTGCCTGCGGTCTCTCTCGGCAATTCGTTGTTGATGACTTGCGGAGGTTTGATCCCTCCGGGCATATTCGAGGTGGTATCGTTCTCAACCAACTTGACGGCTTCTGCCTGTGCTTCTCTCGCCGTTGTGTATTTGCCATCGAGGCGGAACTTGACGGCACGAACTGCGTGAATGAGGGCTTCGCGATTCTCGACCGGAATCCAGTCGTATTGATCTTCGATCTCGAATACCCGGCGCTTGTATTTGACTCGAACAGCCTGAGTCTCGGGAGTCCTGATTCGGGTGTAAGCTGGAGTGTTCTCCCGTGGACGGTATTTGCCAAGAAGAACGGTTGCGGTGTCCGTGTCCGGATCGACTCCGAACAACTCAACCATATCGGCGGTGGTAGCCTTGTAAACGCGATCGAACTTCGCAATCGGCGGAACATCCGTGTTGGTCAGAACTCGCCCGAAGACGGTCGGGACAAGGAACCCATCCTCAATCTCGCCATCCGCATTGGTGGTCTGAAGGCGCTCCCCATCCTCAGCCCATCCGAACACTCGAAGTTCCTTGTTCGAATCACTGGCGGCAGAGATCCGGGCGGCGAGTCTGAGCGGCTTGTCTGGATCGCGAATCGTGCAGAAGTCAGTCCCAAGAACGTCAGCGAACGGGAACGGCGTGTATCCGGTGTCTCCGGGTCCGTTGATGTGATACTGGAACCACTGATTGCGGAGGATCGCAGGGACTCCGTTGATCGTCATTCCGAGAGGCGTCAGAACCTCTGGAGGGAGGGTGGCAAAGTTCCCACAAACGCATACGGCGATCTCGCCAACTTGGGAATCAATCAGTTTTTCGTTGGTGAGAAGACGAACCGCATCGGTGAGACGCCGAAAGGCTGTATCATTCGTGCAATGTCCGATCGCATCGGGGAGATCGGGGAGGATGTCTTTCACAAACATAGCGTTTATCCAGATTGACCGATTTGATTTTCGTCGAGGGATTCGCGAAATGCTTTGCTCGCTGATGCCTCAGAGAATTTCCCGTCGTCCTCTTCCTCTTCAGGATAACTGGACTTAACGAGAGCCATTGCCGCATCGTCATCGACTGCGCCCGACATCTTCATCACTTCCAGATCAATCGAGGCTTCGCCGTCTGACGGGTTTCGGAATCCGGCGACTCTCGCCTTCATCACAACGTAGAACTCTCCTTTCGGGAGTTCGGGAAGTTTCATCCCCTCGCGTTCGCGGATATAAACGGTCGGGTAATCGATGGTGGGTTCCGCCTTCGTTTCCGATTCCATCGCTGGCTCCGGAACGGACGAGTAGGTATGTCCTAAATCTAACATCGGCATAATTATGCAGTCTCCAGTGCTACAGGTTCACCGTCCACATAGACGATTTCGGCTTCTCCATCCACTACCACATCCGGGGCTTCACATCCCGGAGCGATTGGGGCTGAGTAGTGACGGCCAGCATCCCGAACAGCCGGGGCTGGGAAAGTTCCACACAGAAGCGTGGAAGTGGGTCTCGGGTCTCGGGCATCTGACATAGGATTAATCCAAAACAGGTTTTAGGTTGATGGGCAATAGGCAAAAATTGCCTACGGGTCCACGATCTGATCAATTCGGTTGGTCAACTGTTGATATTGCTCCCGTCCAGCCTTCCCGTTGTCGCGGACCATTGTTTTGATTTCGTTAAGGTCGGACTTGAGATCCATCTGAGCATCGCGAATACGAGCATTCTGCGCGTTTTCCTGAACTTCGTAGAAGAGTCTCGGCACGAACAACAAAGAGGCTTCTGCTTCAGTTACGTGAAGTCCCTGCTTTGCGGCATGGAAATCGATGTCCTCCCCGTAGTCTGCAATCGCTTTCTCGACTTGATCGATCCGCTCGTCCGTCTGGATGAACTTCTTCTCATAACGAACGTAACCCCCGATCATGGCGGCGGCGACTGCGCCAACCGTCAGGATGATCGAAAGGATATTCCCGAAGGAAACATCCCAATTCCAAACAACTTTGTGAGGGTGCATGATGCTCATTTTCTTGAAAGAGTGCGCCAGTCCGGGAACCAACCGTAAGAACCGGACTGGCGCGGGGGGACCGATTACTCGGTCGGGGGAGGTGTATCGGGATCTATTTGCCAGTGAGCGCCTTGAAACTGCCCATCGCCAACAGTCCTGAGAGACTGATATTCGGCGTTGGCCTCGCTCTGTTGTTCTACAGAGATCAGACCGGCTTGGAACAGCCGATCGACTTCTGGTAAAAGAACCTTCGCAAGTTTCATGGCGGCGTTGACTGAGGCTAAGATTGTAATTGGGTCCATATTAGAGGGGTTTCTTGATCATGTATTTCGTGGCTTCTGTCAGTGCGGCATCGATGATGTCGAGAGAGGCGTCGAGAGCATTCCGATTTCCCTCCGTTGGATCTAACTTGTAGGCTTCGTTCAGAGCGATTGCCGAACTGATCCACTGGCGACCATTCGCCCGGATATGGTCAGCGAACTTCTTGACCTCGGGGTTCCCGGCGAAGACCTGACGGTTCTCGAACTCCCACTTCAGGAAGTTGTCCATCAGAGCATAAGCGGTGTTGATCGTGGTATCGGCGTTGAACGCCCCTACGTTGCCCTGATAGACCCCGGCTGGGTCAAGCTGGGTGTGGTTGCATCCCGGCGAGAATGCGAGGGCTGACGCGAGGATGACGAGTGATAGAAGGTATCTCATTGGTTGGGGTTTTTTTCCGGTGCTCGGAGGGTTCCTTGTTTCTTGGCTGCGGCGGTTGATTTGGTTGCTGAGTAAAGTCCTACGGCGGAGAAGGCGCTCCCGACTGCCATCACTGCGGCGTTAAAATCGGGAGGCCAAACTGCCACAAGATAAGACGGAATCGCCAGACAAACAAGGACGAGCGGTATCCAGTCATCGTTGAGCGGTGTTTGGTTCTTGAGGAACACCCCGATCATTACGAGGACTCCGGACAGCGTGACGGCAATTCCTGCCCCTCCGGCTGATCCACTTTCTGCGATCATTGCAAATATCATAGGTTCTTGGGGTTTCCTCAACAGGAGCGGAAAATCTGCGCGATTATCGCGACATCTCCCGGAGCGGCGTCGAGGGCTGCGGCTTGGTTGACGAGAATCTTGCGAAGAATGGGTTGGTCTGGAATGCCTGAAATGTATTCCTCGGCTCCCTCTTGGTTGATCAGGATCTTTTTCAAGATGCTGTTTTCAGAGTCATTCGAGGACGGGGTTGCAAGAGCGGTTCCGGCACAAATGCTCTCAATGCCTGCGATCTGATTGACGAGGATCTTCCGCCAGAGGTTCCGGGAAACGTCCGTGCTGCTGGGAGTCTCGGCTCCCCCTTGATTGCGAAGGATTCGGCGAGCGATCACGTTCTCATAAATGCCAGAGACGTATCCTTCGGCTCCCTCTTGGTTGATCAGGATCTTCTTTTTCAGATTATATTCTGATTCTTTGGATATTGGATAGAGTGGCATATCAGTTCGGGTCGAGTGTGATCGTTGTTCGTTCGCTTCCAGTCATCCCGGCTGTCACGCGATCCTTTAAATCTGCCTGATCCCGGAATGTAACCGTGCTCCCTGTGATAGATGATTTTCCAGCGGCAACTGCAAGTAGGACTTGAAGCAGTCCTTCAAAGTCGAGTGACCCCTCGACCGGCATTTCAAGTATGTCGTCGGTGCTGATACTGAGACCGGGAACGACAACCAGACCGGCAGAGTTTCCGATGAGCAGAGAGACGGTATCGACAACCTTTACGTCAGCGATGTTGTGATTCGATCCGGAGCAAATCACCGTGTATTTGTCGAACGGGGTCTCGGCGAAATCGACCGTGTAACCGTTGATGATCTCGATCACTCGGGCAAAGGTCGTGATTCCCAAGACAACCTCCGTATTGTGCTGGTGGGTATCCGGGGAAGCCATCCCTTCCTCGTCGTCCTCAAGATCCTTGAGTGCCAGTCGAAAAGCGTCTGTGTCCAGCCCGTAGACCCCACCGATCCCGACCGGCCCGGAAATATGGGTAAGGAAACTGGTTGGGATCGTGATGATCCTTGTCGCCCAATCGACTGAAATTGCCATGACAGTTCCCTTGGCCGGTCTTCACTTTAGGGTTTCACCGTAGGACCAAGACCGGTCAGATTCATTTTCTCCATGTTGAGAGTGTTCTCCAGTTTCCCTACGCGCTCGACAAGATCCGAAACGGTTTTCTGTTGTGCGGCGATGATCGCAAGACCTTCGAAGAGTTTTTTATTCATCTCCTTGAGTGCTACCTCCGCCGTCTCGGCATTGCGCTTTCCAAGGGGTTTGAATCGATTATGTCCGTTTTGGTCGCTCATTGGTCGAGGATCATGACTGCAATTGTGCTCAAGCCAAGCGTGGAACTGACCTCTCCGGCTATCGGGGCAGTCTTGTAATAAGGGGGAGAGGTAGACAGTCGCGCCCACCCCGTAATCGGTTGAGCGGAAGGGTAAACCCGGCTTGTGGTGATGTCGCCGTTCGAGTCAGTTAGACCCTCGATTGCTACAAAGGTGGATTTGATCGTCCCGGTCGGGCTTGAACCGGGACTGCTACCCATCGTGTAGGTATATCCACTCACGCCGGTTACGGTGATCGCGAAGATCCCGTTATTGGCGGTCAGACTTGCTCCAGAGATTTGAACCTTGTCGCCTGTCGCCATCCCGTGCGTGGTATGAACAACTGTGGCCGTGGTTCCGGAATTGACGATAGAAGTCACCGTTTCCTCGAAGGGGAATGGCCCGGTTGCGTCCAGTGCTCGGAGCATAACCCGTGCATTCTCCACATCGACATTATCCACGGTTCCGGCATGAACCAAGATCGTGACCGGATCTTCGACGAGGATAATTGTTGCGCCATCCGTGCGATAGGTGAAAACGGTTCCGTCGTGAGAACAACCGACAAGGTTCAGGGTGATTGTCCCTGACGTGTCCTTGAAGTGGAACATCGCGTCGTTGACGTTCGCCGGTGCCGCAGTCGATGAATCGTATCCGGTAAAGGAACAGCCGGTGAGAGTTATCTCTGATGGGATCGTGTCGCCGAACTCAATCGCATGAGTGTCATTCGCTCCCATGACGAATTCCATATCCGTCATGTTGTCGTCCGGATCAGTAGTCTCGTCCCAAAGAACAGCCGAAGTGTTGGCCGCGCCAGTATAACCATTGACAGTCGTTCCAGAGAGATCAGCGCCAAGAGGACTGATCTGACCGCAACTCTGAAACAAACAACTATCGACCACCGTTGCAGCATCGAAATCAAAGTCGGCCATGTTAATGAACGAACATGCGATCAGGTCCACGTCCGCATCAGCGTTATTAACCCAATAACCGGGAGACTGCGTGCTCAAAGAAGTGACCGAAACGGCGGTGAGTAATACCTTGGAACTCGCATGGTTGACTTCAAACCGATTGAAAGCGTTCGGAACGAATTCGGAGGGAGTAATGAAAATCGCGACATTAGAATCCCGGAAGTCAACTGAAGTGCCAGCGGAACCAAACTCAAACTGGCATTGCATCTTGAAACTGCCACTTGATGACTGGAATTGTCCAAAACGTCTGGATACCTCATCGTTATAATCGGCGGCTCCTTGAAACGTCCCGTAAGCAGAAGCCTGACCATCTTCGACTGTAAGTGCCTTCCCATGACGAACACCCCCAATGCCAAGAGGGGCACCCTTGGAAGGGCCACCAGCCGGTAGGTCAGCCCCAACACCAAACCTATCAAACACCGTGGTTGATGGAGTGCCGACTGTTTTATTCCACAGAGCAAGAGAATTGTCTGGATCAATCGGCACGCAAACCCAGCGATCATCGTAGATCAGAGTATCGCCACCACCAATATAATACTCATGGTAATCCGAAGTGCCTGAGCCAATTATGAGAAAAAGACCACCATTGGCTTTGGTGTCCATTTCGTTCGGGACCAAGTGCGTCCCCCACATATAAATCGCATCACCAGCCGCTAAAACGATTTGGGCTTGAGGCCCGATTATTCCCTTCTCGGCAGAAGCCCAAGCGTTTTTAGACGTGCATTCAGCGTTCGAGGTGATGTTGAGGATATAGAAGTCGGTCTCGCCGATATTTATACCTGCCGCACCTCCCCCGAACGCCGACCACGACCCCCCGAAGGGGGGGGTGTAGAAGGACAGATTTAGCATGTCCGAGCTGTATGAAGCTACGGCCATGATTAAGCATCACTTGTGCGAATCGCTGTAGCGGAGCCCCCGGCTGATCCAAGTGTTCCGGTCGATTCAAACGTCTTGATCGGAATGGTATCCCCGGCTGTTCCTCCATCTCGCGCTCGAATGAACAAGCTGCGATCGGCGACATAGACTCCGGTGAAGGACTCGGTGCCACTGGCCGCAAGTTTGTCGATGTAGGAGATGAAGAGGCTGTTCCCGGTCTCGGCGGCTCCGCCGGTTGCCGTAAGGACTCCGGAGTAATCGGCTGAGGTGATCGTGAACGTCGATCCGGTGTAACTCAGATATGCCTGAAGCCTGTAGACCCCGGTATCCAACTGAATCCGAATCGTTCCAGCTGAAGGAGTATCGGTCGGGATCGGGTCTACACAAACGACTGCTGTTTCGCCTCCGCCAACCAGAGTCGTCGCCAATTTCAACTGACGAGGATCTTGCGAAGCAACGACTGCTCCATCCACGTCTGCCGTTGCGCCGGACGTGCCTCCGGTAATGTCGGTATCGTCAACCGGCACAGTCCCGGTCAGCATCCTGATTTTCATCCGGCCAGTCGTCCCGTCATCGGTCAACTCGGACAGATAGGCGGTCCCGGCAGAAGGTGCGGTGAAGGTAAGGGTTTCGCCAATCACGAACGGCGGCGTTCCGCCTTCGTTGTCCCACGCGAACTCATATCCGAGAGGACCAACGAGAATCCGATCTTCTCCTGAGACCAGTCCGCCAACTGAGAAGGTGACGTTGTTCGGAGGAAGCCGAAGATTTCCGTCAAGATCAGTCAGCTTGTCGGCTGCGGTGAGGTCGGCGGTTTCTACGCCAACACCATAAGCGCCAATCATGGCGGAACCTGTTGATGCTCCAAAGAACGGTTCGGAAAGCGTCCGGGTTGTTACCGTTGTATTGAGGTCAACCGTGGCTCCGGAGTCTCCGCCTGTGATCGTCAGAGTTCCCGATGGGGCTACTCCAGTGAGAAGCTGTATCCACATCTTAGTTGGTGTGGTAACATGGTTAATCGCCAACATCTGACCCGTGCCGCCTGTCCATGAAACCGGCTCTACAGCCTCCCACGGTGTTCCGGTCGGCGTATTGACCACCAGTTCATGAGTCACCCCACGGAACCGTTCACCGGGCATCTCGTAGAGAACTGCCGATGCAAACGCTTCGTGATCCAAATCATCTCCTGCGGTCGGTGTCCATGTTGCGGAAACGTCCTGAGACCTGTTACCGGCGTGCGTGCCGGAACCGGCCAGACCTTCGATCTCCACATAGTTCGAGCCATCGATGACGGCGGCTTCGAGCGTGATAACGTATTCGGTGGCGGCAACCATTTCATACGGTGTCGCGAACTCCAACTCGTAGGTTTTGTAAGCGGTGGTCAAAGTGGCGATGTCGAAGAGTTCGCCAGTTGCCAGTGCGGCTCCGGTAGGAATCGAAGACGTTCCGAACGTGCCTGAGTGCGCCTTGAGAGTCGGAGTGATGTTGCCAGTCGGGGTTCCAACCTTGCGCATCTTGAACCGCATCCGGGTCAGGTATTGGTTATTCGCCCCAACAAGGAAGGACTGAGCCTGACCTTGGACTGTGGCGTTCGCCAGTTGGAAATCGGTGCCGGTATCAGCACTGGAAGATTCCGTCGTGGACTCGCGAGAGAGCCACTTGGTTCGCTCATAGAGTTGGTTGATCGTGAGTGCCGCCTTGTTCCATTCGGAATAGTAAGGCTCGTCCGTGGTGTCATTATTGACATCGAGTTCCCGAAATCCCTCGGTATTCGTGATGGTCGTCCATCCTCGAATTGTCGCCTCGACCGTCTCGTTATTCAGATCGGCAGCATAGGTCAGAGCGAGAACATTGTTCCCTCTTGAGGTGGCGTTGATCGAGAAACTTGAATAGGTGAACCCAACTTCTCGGGTCTGGCCCAAGATCGTGCGATTGTTGATGTCGGCTCCGCCTGTGCGAGTCTTCACCATGAAACGGTGAGAGATACCATTGCCTGCATCCGCATTGAGAGCGGTGTCCCAAAAGTTCGGTGAAAGCGGTTTGCCGTTCTGTATGATCTGAAGCGGCGTCGAGGCGGGTGCGAAACAGACAATGCCATCGTAAATCTCGTCTCCATCGTCCTGAACGATCGACCCGTCATAAAGATGTTGGGCGGCGATGTCGTCGATATTGTAAGGGGCATTGAGCGTGATCAGATTGTCAGTCGCTCGCTCGGATGCGGTTGCACTGGTGATGTCGAGAAGATCGTCACCACTGGCCTCGGCATCGTCCATGAGTGTCCCGAAATGTCGGTGAAGTTCGATGACCGTATAATTGGTCGTTGTTCCGGTGTAGCGGATATTTCCATCGATCGCTACTGAGAAGTCATCAGCAATTGCCATTGTAAAAAGGGAGTGAGGTTAATTCCAACCTGAAGGGAAATAGGTGTTCTGAGTTCCGCCACCCGGAAGGGTGAGCAGTCCTTGAACTTGATTGAGTAGAATTTTCCGGGCGAGTGAAACGGCTGTTTCGTTTCCAGACGGAGTGTATGGACCCCCTTGATTACAGAGGATCTTCTGAAAAATCCGAACGAGATTATCGCTCCGATTTGGCGTTTGGAGTTCGTTTGCCATTGGGGAAAGAGCCCCCCCACATTTGCAGGAGGGCTCTTGAATTCAATCGGGCTTAGTCGCCAGCCTCGGAAATACCGGTGCAGGCAGTCTGACCCCAATCTTCCTTGCAACGTTTGTAGAGAACCGGGCAAACGGCATAAGGCTGGATTGCCTCATACGCCCTGATGATTCTGAACACGAACTGGCCGTAATCCTGCCAGACATTGCACTCAAGGGTTTGCGGGTTCACCCATTTCAACTCGCCCATTGTGAACTGAGCGGGGAACTGAGCGGCACCTTCCCCGGTGAACCGGGTAGGCACGATCCGACGAAACGTGTTCTGGAAGACCAAGAACCCGACTTCATTGGCGGCTGTGCGCCAGTCCGGATTTGTTCTCCAACCTGAACCGTGATCGGTTGCAACCTCGACGTAAGGCTCGATCAAGATCGGGAAACCGTCGATGTCGATTTCGTTGAACCGAAGTGGCTTCGGATCGATCGCGGTGCGAATACCCCGATAGGGATACTGCGCAAAGGTGTAACGGCGCATCGCAGCCTTGGCTGCGGAGTCCGAACCTTGAACGAACGCGAGAGTTTCAGTCTTCAGACCGGACTCATTTCGCATCTTCTCGATGATACCGAGAGATCCGATCCAAACGGCGTAAGCGCCATCGCCGGAGCCGAACGGAGTCACATTCATTTCCTCGAACATGATGTTTCGAAGATTGATGAGTGCTTGGTGAGTCATCTCGGACGAAGGATTCGCTCCAGAGAAATCGACCTGAACCTGATTCTCTCCACCCGTGATGTTGTCGAGCGGTGAACCGGATGCGGTCATGACGAACTTGTAACCTGACAGAATGAGCAACTGTGCCCGGATGTCTGCCATTGAAAGGTCGGTGATCGCATTGCGGAGACCCTGTTCCATCGTGATCAGACCACGCTCTACGAGGTGGAACGCCTGATGGACGCAAAGCAACGGTCCCTTGCCATCGATTGCTCGAAGCTGGGTCGTGTATTGGGTCATTCCGTATTCCGCTTCAGTTCCGGTGCGTCCGCAAAGGGCGGTCTTCAGAACTGTATCGGGAACGGTCATCGACTGATTGAGGACAACACGCTCGGGAACCACTGTGGTAATGGTCGCGCCGGTATGTGCTTCCTGAGTGCCGCCGTCGATGAGATTTGAATAAGGGTTGTTGAGGGCATCCCATTCAATCGCTTCGAGGCGCACACGTGAACTCTGAGCGGCGATGCCGGTATTGAGTTCAGCTTGTGAACATGCGGTGAAATCTGACATTGTGTGTGCGAATTATTAACTGCTCGCACGCCCAAATGGGGATTCAACGCAGGACTGGACGGGCGCACGGAAAATCCGTTCCTACGCTTCGTCCGTTGTGGGAGACGATCTACACAACTACCCTACTCGCTGGCGAACACGATGGGCGGGATAACCCTTACGCCTGACTTAGAGAAGTAGGCAGATTTTGCCGGGGGTCAAGGGGTAATTTTTGCCGCCTGTGATAAAAGCTCGAAGATTCTCTTATCCTTGATCCCGTGACTGAAACATCCCCCGTCCCCGATCACCTCCATCGCTCTTGCGACGTGTTGACCCTCAATGTGATTCTGAGAGTAGGAAAGCCCATAATCGTGCCCGTCCAAGACCTTGACCCCGGCAGTCTCGATTGCCAGTCCGAAGTATCGATCCCCGAACCCGTATTCGGCATCGGGCGGGAGTTTATCCATTGCCGCGACGACTCGACCGATCGCCTTTGGCCCGAAGATTATCGGGCTGTGAACATAGAACTTCCCCTTGAACTTCGGATCGGCACTGGTGAACATCGAGCCCATCGCGCCGTCCGGTCCCATCATTGGAAGTTCGGATTTCGGCCATCTCCACAAGAGAGCATCATACTCGCAGAAGGTCAGGGTGTGGGGATGCAACTCGCTCGCCAGTCTCATCGCCTCTCTGGTTCGAAGGTTCGTATCCGTGGCATACCGGGAGGATTTGCCGTTCACGAATCCCCACTGGTTCGGGAGAAAGCAGGGGTCATCGGCTGGGGAACAGATGATGACTTGATCATGGCACGCTCGCCAGATAGGAAGGTGCCGCTTCACTGTTTCAACTGCCCCACCGTGGGCTAATACCATGCACAAACGATTGATCATTTTCTTCTGTCTCCTGTTCAGTTTGGTCTTCGCCGAAGTCTCGATGATCGAACTTCCGATCCGGATGGAATACAACTATTCAAAGAGGGTTCCCGGTCAGTTGGAGTTCTTCATCGTTACCCGCCTGCCCGGATCTGGAACTCTGATCGCCATCCCTGAAGGAGAGATCGGTCAGTTCATGCAATTGGCGATCGATGAGGGATTCGATCAGGCACAGGTTGGGGATCTCGATTATCTTCCCTCCTATTGGGCGGCGGTGGGGGAGGTAGGCACAGCTACGATCGCGCTCGAACATACTGGTGAGTTGGCTTTCTATCGGAATGAAAGGGGATACTGGATCACTTGGGATGATGATCACCCCGCGCCGGTTGAAACGGTCAACGGGGTGCCTATCACAGAATGGTTCGTGGCAAACCTGCCGAACAGTCCGGGTCCGGCTGCGGCTCGGCCAGAGGATTAAGGCACAGCGTAGATTTCGAGCAACGCAACTCCTTGAATCCCTCCGACCCCTGAGAGGTGAGTCGTGTAGGTGCCGGGCGGGAGGTTGATCAGAAGGGCGGCATCCAAAGATCCACCCGGAAGCGGGAAGGCTCCAACATCGGCGGCGGCTTGTGCCACGTCGGTTCCGCTCCAGTTGTCGTTCTCCAGAACCACTGTCCCATCCTGAAGGACCAGAGCGATCCGGGGATTTGCCAGAGGATTCTGAATCCCGAACTGAGCCAGCGTCGGCCCGACTCCGCGCATCAGGATCTTCACTGGACCGTCCTGAATGACGAATCCGCCGATCACGATCTGTTGATCCACTTCGACAAGTCCCCGGCTGGAGATGTTCGTCAGCTTCCCGGCCATTTCCAGCGTGAGGGCGGATGGGTCATTCGGTGGGAATCCGTCCGGGTTGGTGATGGCTGAGGCTACGTTGGTGGCCCCGGAGTTGCCAAACGAGTTGTAGGCTTTCACACGATACCAGTATTCGGTATCCCCGATCAGACCGGTATCGAGATAGGTCTCTTCGTTGACCATGACCTGATCGATAATCAGGAACTCTGATCCCCCGTCGATCGATCTCTCGATAAGGAAACCTTCTTCATTGTCTGAGTTATCGTTCCAGTTGAGCCGGAGTTCGGCTGCGTTAAGCCCTACGGCAAACGCGATGAGCCCAAGGGTCAGGCCGAGTAGTTGACGTTCTTTTTTCATCTTCGTTCGAGGATTAATAGACCATTGTTGTGACGGTATTCCCAAAGAATTCTCCATTGCGGATTTCTATGGCGAAAGGTGTCGATTGCGATTCGAATTCCCGGCTGTCCTTTTTCTCCGTTGGCTCCGAACAAAACCGTGTCGTGGAAGACCATGAACCTACGGACTGATTTATGATGCTCGACCTCCGCGACCACCTGATTGTGAGTGTGGAGAGTGTCGATGAACAGGAGGTCACATTCCGGGATCGTCTCCAGCTTCGCGGTATCCGCCTGAACGAACGTCCAGAGCGTATTCGAGTCAGTCATTGAATCAACCTGCCCAACAGCCTGTTTGCATGGGTTGATGTCGTAGGAATACAGAGAGGTTTGGCGCGACTGCATTTTCAGAGAAGCGAGAAACGCCTTGGTCGAGTTCCCGGAGCGGACCCCGAATTCCACGATCGTCCTACACTGGAGACCCATCGTGAAGAGGATCGGCAAATGCTCGTTGATGTCGCTCTGGTGAAAAAGCGTCTCAAGATAGGGTGCAAAGTATTGGTTCATGGTTTCATCCACCACGCGGAGCCACAATTGGTTAAAAACGGCTTTTGGTCGATTTGATGAGCGAAGTCCCATACGGCATCCCAAACCCCGCAGTTCTGCACGGCGTCTTTTCGTATGTAACAATCGTGAGTTCCAAGCAAGCCTCCTGATCTCAGCTTGAACCACCATCCAGTGAAATCCTGAAAGGCGGTCTCGTAGGAGTGGTTCCCGTCCACGTAGACACAGGCAAGGCTTCCGCGAGTGAAGCGGGGCATCGCATCCAATGAGAAGATTTTCATCAGCGTGACCTTAGTTCCGTGATTCTGGAGTCTTCTTTTCGCTTCTTCGAAGATCGGAACCATCGGGTTCCGTCCCCCGGCACGTCCGCCGTTTGCGCACCCGTCCCGGTAAACGGCGTCGGGCTGATCTTCCCACGGGTCCACGCAAACGAGTTCCCCCTTCCAGTGCGTGACGATGTGTTCGGCGAAAACCCCGTGATACGTCCCAACCTCAACCATCTTTTCGTGAGGGTAATTGATGTTGAGGAAGGTCGGGAGGTGGTCCCGGTTCAAGAGACTGAGAAGGCGTTCGTTGTAGTTTTTCATGGTCCGTATGGGTAGTGGAAGCGTTCCTTTTCGGTGATCCGCATGATCGTCTTTATCTCTTCTGGTTGGAGAGTGTCGGTATATTTCCGTTCCCCACCCTTCGGGTAAAACTTCGTGCTCCCCTTGATCTGGAGGTTTTCGAGACTGCAATCCTTAACGGCTTTTCCGAGTTGTTCGAGTGGAACCTCATGGCAATCCAAAAACATCTTAACTACTTTGAAGAGGATGAAAAGCGTATCACTGACAAGATCCTCGTATTGAACCAAGAGGTAATCGATCGGGATTCCGCAGACCGATGCCAGTCTCCAGTATTCCGAATGCTTGGCCCATCCCTCGGCCTCGACTTGGACGAATTCTCGGCGGTTATTAACCCGGTTGTCGAAGGCTTCAAAGTAATCCAGATATGACGCGATTGCCGAACATGGATGGCGAATCAAATGGATTGCCGCCTGATACTGGTTGGCGTCCCGCGTGTGGGTTTTGACGAACGGTGCCTTCAAATCCTCGATCTCGGGGATCGCGGCGGCATGGTGAGCCGGACCTGTTTCCGGGTTCAGGTTGTATCGAGAACCGATCCCGATCGCTTCGTGGAGTAGGTGTCGCATCCAAGTGTTCCCGCTCCGGGGGAAGGATGCGATCGCAACGGACTCGAATTTCATCAGTGGTAGTGCTTCATGATGTATTTCGTTTTGTCCCACCCGTGCGCTTCCCGATCAATTGCTCCAGAGGCGGCATGGATCGTCTTGGATTCTTTCCACGGAACCGCACCCCGAATCTCTCCTAACTCCTGACAGAATCCTGAGATCCGGAAATCTGATTCCTTGAAGGCATACATATCCGAAT
>Ga0164313_10001278_pt1 | contig 22193 bp, 22 predicted proteins | sample GuaBasSedimGuay4_FD_113735 | JGI IMG/M metagenome (GOLD analysis project Ga0164313, IMG submission 113735) | Subseafloor sediment microbial communities from Guaymas Basin, Gulf of California, Mexico - Guay4, Core 4569-4, 0-3 cm | ecosystem: Environmental > Aquatic > Marine > Hydrothermal vents... | reverse complement strand
TCGCCAGGGGCTCCGCTCCGCGCGGCTCCCCCCGACAACTGCTCAGCTCGCTCTCGGGTCTCGCGTTAGACGAGGCGACAACTACCCTGACACAGGGGGGGCCTGTCGAGCTCACCCGTGTCATTCAAGGGCGGCACGCTCATGCCCGCCCCGTTCATGGCTCCGCTGATGCACACGACCAGCGCCTTCGGCGAAATCCTGGTGCCCTTCAGAATGCCCGAGGGCCTGCCCACCGGAACGGAGCTGTGGGCCCAGTGGGCCATCCAGGACGCCGCGGCCGTGGGCGGCGTGGCGCTCTCGAACGCGATCATGGGCGTGGTGCCGTAGGGGAGCTGGGCTGTCCGACGTGCGCGCCTCAGTGGGGGGCGTGCACGCGGACCGCGCCGCCACCAGCGACATCGAACACGACCACGTCGAGCGGCCGCACCAGGGGCTCGGCAACCAGGTCATCAAGGCGAACCGCGAACCTGGCACCGGCCCGGTTGCGTCCACCGAGCGCCTCGGCGGCATCCTCAAGAGCTACCGTCACGCGGCGTGACGATGTTGCGCCGCCCTGGCGGCCCGACGACAGCCCGCAACGACCCAAGACGACGCGCCGAGGGTGTGCGCGTCCACGGTCATGAGGGCATTCGCGACCACTCTGCCATCGATCTCGGCCGCTGCATGACAACTCGGCAGCCCGAACTCGTCACCGCACTTGCTTAACACCCGCTGATTACTGTCGGCCGAGTAATTGGATAGGACGGGGCAAGGGTGAAGTGGAAGCGTGAGCGACAAGCAAGAGTTAGCGGTTGTCGATACGACGAACGGCTTGGCGAGGATCGTGAAGCTCATCCCGGCCTCACTCCCGCAGCACACGCCCCAGGTGCAGCGGAATTCGGGCCGATGATTACCGCTCACAGTTTTCGTCGGGGACCGGGCACCCGCAGCCGTGTCCGTCGATGACCTCGGACGGCACAGGGTCTCCGGATTCGTTGAGTCGGATGCGATGCCGCTCCCGGTTCTCATAGCAGTATCGCTTGGTCTCTCGGACGATGCGCTCGACGACATCCAAGACTGGAGTGGCCTGCGGTTCGCGATACGCCCCCTGTCGGATGTACGGGACAATCCGTGCTTTCCACAGGCTGCTGAGCCATTCGATGACGAACTGCTCGAGATCTGCCTCGAGGGGCGGTGTCAGTAGGCCAGCTTGCTGGACGAGCATATACGCCTTTCTTATGTCGTGCCCAACTGCCATCGCCCTTGGTTTTGCCCTACCTCTCAGGTGACTCTCGCACCACCCATTTCCACGCAGAGCGCCTTTCAGCGCGGACTCGACCGCCAAGCACACGAGCACCTTCTCAGAAACAGACAGGGCGTCAGCGTTCCGCGCATCCGCTTGTTTCCGTGCTTCGTGTAGTAACCGAAGGTCGCCGACGTGCCGCTCGGCGATGCCGTGCAGCATCGCGGAGCTGATCCGGTCGATAGTCGTACTGCGCCCGCCCATGGCTGCGTCGGTCACCCCACCCGCTCGTACTGCCCCCGCCCGACGCGCTTGAAGCGCTTGTCCTGGGCGAGCTTGGTGGACACCGCGACCCGGAAGCTCTTGCTGGTGGACTTGTAGCCGCTCGCGAGAACCAGGTCGGTGGCCTCGGCGGGGGTGAGCACGGCGCCCAGCTTGGCGGCCTTGGCGATCGCGTCCCCCAGGTTCATCTCGTTCTTTGGGCGCTTGCCGGTACGGCGCGTGGTGGATGCCTTGGGCGTGCCGCGCTTCCCGTCGAGCATCCCGAGGGCATGTAGCTCGCTGTCGATGCCGGTGAGCTCGGCCATCAGCTTGCTGCGGTGTGCCTGGAGCTTGGCGGCGCCCCTCTGGCGGCGGGCCAGCTCGGCGGCAAGGCCGGCGGTGGTGAGGGTCTTGGCGTTCATAGTGTGTCCTTGGATGGCGGGCAGCACGAGGCGCCCGCCCCCGGTTTTGCTGGCCGAGACCGATTCTCGGCTCTGAGTGGGGTGTGATCCAGCTTGGGCTTGAGGGCGCTACGCTGCCCCTCTCACCCCGCCAGGGTCAGCACACGACGCCGGCTGTCCCCCGAACCCCGGATACCCCTCCGGAGACCCATCTACCCGATGATGTACCGGTGTCAGCCGGTGTGTGTCGGTGTTGGGCCTCCCAGCGCGCCCGTGTCCGCCACCAACCGCCTCCCGCGCCCTGCGCGCCAAACCGCCCGATCCTCTGCGGTCTCGCCCCCTCAGCGCCCCCCAGCGCACTGGCGTTCCCGGCAGGACTTGAACCTGCGACCGCCGGATTAGAAATCCGGTGCTCTATCCAGCTGAGCTACGGGAACGCATGACGTGCCTGGCGACCATCCAACGATCGCCGCGCCGCCATTGAACCGCCCGGCGGCTCCCGAGGGAACGGGGGGCTCGCGACGTCTTCGGTGCCCGCGACGGGCAGCCCCTCAATCCCCCAGCACCCGCGGCCCGCGGGTGCGCAGCGCCTGGACCTGCTCGCGCAACCCGATCACCACCGGGTCCTGCTCAGAGTCCGGCACCAGCCCCGCGTGCATGATCAGCAGGCGGTCGGCAAACAACGGCAGCCGCTGCAGGCTCACGAGCACGCTGGCGGCATCCAGCAGCACCGCCGGCTCCACGGTCTCGAAGTGGAAGTACCCGACCAGCGTCAGGTAGCAGGTCCAGGCCTCCTCGAACTGGCCAGCGCGCTTGTAGGCCGTGGCCAGGCGCATGTAGGTGGGGGCGGCCTCGGCTCCCAGGTGCGCGATCACGGCGGTGCGCAGGGGGGCCACGGCCTCGGCCGGTCGACCCAGGCGCAGCAGCAGGGAGCCGATGGCGGAGTTGGCCTCAAACGTGCCGGGGGCCCGGGCGTCGGCCTCGCGCCAGGCTTGCAGGGCCTCCTCCGTCTGGCGCATGCGGGTCAGCACGCGTGCGCGCCAGGCCAGGAAGTCGGCGCCGTAAGGGAAGGCGGCGTCGGCGCGCTCGATGGCGGCCACGGCCTGACGCTGGTGCTCGAGTTGGGCCGTGGGGTCGGCGGCCAGGGCGGCCTGGGTCTCGGCCGCGTGGGCCTGGGCGGCGGCGCGGGTCGCGGACAGGAAGTCGACGGTCGCGGGCAGCGTCAGGGCCAGCGCCAACAGCACGGCCAGGCCGCCGGCGTGGGCCACGGGCGCGCGGGTCACGGCGTCGCGCGAGCTGCAGCCGGCGCGGCTCAGGATCGCCAGCAACACCACCATCAGGCTGCCGGTCTCTGCCCACTGCAGCGGCGTCTCCCACAGGAAGTAGAGCGCGCCCGCCAGCAGCGCGGCCAGGGCGGCGTGAAACGGGCCGCGGCGCTCGCCGTCTGGAGCCAGGAGAGCCGCGCCGCGCAGGGCCGCCCGTCGCGCCTGGACCAGCAACAGCAGGAACGCCGCCAGGCCCACGCTGCCGGTCTCCGAGAGCAGCTGCATGAGCTGGTTGTGGGCGTGGGGCACGCTGTGGTCGGAGGTGTGGTAGGGCGGGAAGCTGGTCTCGAAGTGGCCGGGGCCGACCCCCAGCAGCACGTGCTCGGCCACCATGTCGAGGCTGTCACGCCAGACGTCCAGGCGGCTGTAGTTGAACTGGACCCGCTGCGGATCGAACAGCATGGCCAGGCGCTCGAAGGCGTAGTCGCCGGCGCCCGCCAGGGTCCCGGTCAGGGACAGGGCCAGGCCCAGCAGCGTCATCACGCCCAGGGCCACGCCGGCGTGCCAGGCCAGACGCAGCAGGCGCCGGCGCGTGTGGCGGGCTCCGGTGCGGGCGTCATGGGCCGAGGTGCGCAGCAGGGTCGAGACCCCCAGCGCCAGCAGCACGGCCAGCCACGCGCCCCGGCTGCCGATCACGAACAGGGCTGCCGCCATGGGCAGCAGGCCGATGGCCGCCAGCGGGCGCCAGCGCCTGCGGGTACCGCCGGGCTCGAGCACCAGCACCGCGCCCCCGACGAAGACCATGGCCAGATACTGCGCACCCAGGTACGAGTGGGGGAAGATGGCGTTGGCCAGATAGCCGCTGCGGGCCACCTCGGGCGCGCCGTCCGCCAGAAAACGCGCGTAGCCCGCCAGGCAGCTGACGGAGACCACCAGCGCCACGCCGAACACGGCGGCGTAGAGCGCGCGCACGTGGGCCGCTCGCCGCAGGGACTTGATGGCCAGCACGTACAGCATCAGCGAGGCCAGCGGCAGGCTGGCGCCGTAGGCCGCCAGGCCAGGGCGGGCCGCGGCCAGGGCGGCCAACAGCACGGCGCCGACCCAGAGCGCGAGCGTGCCGTCCACCGGCGTGCCCAGGGCCGGCAGCTCGGCGCCGCGGCGAGCCTGCCACCAGACCAGCAGCGAGCCGGCGCCCGCCAGGGCCAGCAACAGCAGCTGCTTCTGGGGCAGGGGCGCCCCCGGCAGGGGCAGCAGCGGCGCCAGCGGCACGGCCACGAGGGCCAACATGAGGCAGGCGCGACTGAGGACGGCGGGGCTCACGCGGCGCGGCACTCTGGGGGGGCTGGGGCTGGCGGCTGCAGATCGTACAATGCGCCGCTGCATGGCGAGGACCCCGACACGGCGCGCGTGGCGCGGGGATCGCGCAGCAACACATCGAACGGGTGGGACATGAGCAGCGAGTCGGACGGAACCAACGTGCTGGTGGTGGGCGCAGGCGGGCGCGAGCACGCCTATCTCACGGCCCTGGCGGCCAGCCCCGACGCGGGCGTGATGCACGCGGCGCCGGGCAACGCGGGCATGGCGCAGCTGGCCACCTGTCACGACATCGCGGTCGATGACGTGGCGGGCCTGGTCAAGCTGGCCAAGCTGGTGCACATCGGCCTGGTGGTGGTGGGCCCCGAGGCGCCGCTGGTGGCCGGGCTGGTGGACGCCCTGCGCGCCGAGGGCATCCCGGTCCTGGGCCCCACGCGCGAGGCCGCGCAGCTCGAGGCCTCCAAGGCCTTCTGCAAAGACCTCTGCCGCCGCGAGCGCATCCCCACGGCGGCCTATCGCAGCTTCAACAGCGCCTCCGAGGCCCTGGCGTACGTCGCGCTGCACGACCGCTGGCCCAGCGTCATCAAGGCCGACGGCCTGGCGGCGGGCAAGGGCGTGGTGATCGTGCAGGACGCCGAGGCCGCCACGCTGTGCGTGCGCGACATGATGCTCAACGAGCGCTTCGGAGCGGCCGGCGAGCGCATCGTGATCGAGGACTTCCTGGAGGGCGAGGAGCTCTCCATCATCGCGCTGGTGGACGGCGAGACCGTCGCGGTGCTCGAACCCTCGCGCGACCACAAGGCCGCCTTTGACGGCGACACCGGCCCCAACACCGGCGGCATGGGCGCCTTCTCGCCCACGCGCCTGCTGACCCCGCGGCTGTACGACATGGTGGAGGAGCGCGTGCTGATCCCCACCGTGCACGCCATGGCCAAGCAGGGGCGCCCCTTCACGGGCTTCCTGTACGCGGGCCTGATGATCACCGCGGACGGACCGCAGGTGCTGGAGTTCAACGTGCGCGGCGGCGACCCCGAGATGGAGGTGCTCATGCCGCGCCTGGAGAGCGACGCGCTGGGGCTGTTCCTGGCCACGGCCACGGGCTCGCTGGGCGAACACGGCCCGGTGCAGTGGCGCCCCGAGCACGCCTGCGCTGTGGTGCTGGCGGACGGCGGCTACCCCGGCTCGACCACACCCGGCGCGGTCATCGACGGCCTGGACCAGGCCGCGGCCCGGCCCGACGTGTTCGTCTACCACGCGGGCACCGAGCGCGCCGGACGCGGCAAGGTGATCACCGCCGGCGGGCGCGTGCTGTGCGTGACGGCCCTGGGCAAGACCCTGGCCCAGGCCCAGGAGCGCGCCTACGCGGCGGTGCGCTGCATCGACTTCCCGGGCATGCGCTGTCGCTCCGACATCGCCTGGCGCGAGCTGCCGCGCCCCGACACCGCGCCCACCGACGACGCCGAAGCCCAGGCGCTCTGAGCGAGAGACAACCCGTCATGCCCAGCGATGAGTTTGCCGCGCAGTTCGAGGGCTTCCTGCGGGAGCAGGGCCTGCGCCTCACCAAGCAGCGCGCGCAGATCCTGCGCTCCATCTACGGCACGCACCGCCACGTCAGCGCTGAGCAGCTCTACGACCTGGTCAAGCAGGCCGACAAGGACGACGCGCTGCGCATCTCCCGCGCCACCGTGTACCGCACCCTGACGCTGCTGGAGGAGGGCGGCTTCGTGGAGCGGCTCGACGTGCCCAACCAGCAGGGCAGCCTGTACGAGCACACCCTGGGCCACAGCCACCACGACCACATGATCTGCCTGAGCTGCGGCAAGATCCTCGAGTTTGCCGACGAGCGCCTCGAGCAGGTGCAGCACGAGGTCATCGCCAGCCACGGCTTCGTGGCCAAGAGCCACCGGCTCAACGTGTACGGCCACTGCGCGCGCTGCCTGGCGCGCGCAGGCGACGGGGCGACGAGCCCTGAGGCGGCCGCGGGCTGAGGCCCGCCGATGGCTTTTCTGACCTGGCGGTGCTAGCCTGCCTGGCTTGAGACCCCGTCTCATCTAGTGAGCCCGGCCGAACGCGCCGAGCGCCTCTGAGACGGCCCGCGCCGGGCGCGCTTGCGCCGGCGCCCCCGCCGCTCCTCCCGAGCCTCCGCCCGTGACCACCAGCCTGGCCGACCTGCCCGATGGCGCCCGCGCCCGCCTGATCTCGGTGGGGGGCGAGCGCGCCTGGCGCCGCCGCCTGCTCGAGCTCGGATTCGTGCCCGGCACCGAGTTGCGCGTGGTGCGCCGCGTCCCCGTGGGCAACGTGCTCGAGGTGGAGCTGCGCTTCAGCCGCATGACCCTGCGCATCGACGAGGCCGCCGCGCTGCAGGTGCAGAGCCCGGACGCCGACGCCGCGACTTCCGCCGCGCGCTCAGCCGGCGCTGGCTCGCCGTCCGCGGAGCCCGACGCGTGACCCGCCCCGTGCTCGCCATCGCCGGCAACCCGAACTGCGGCAAGACCACGCTGTTCAACGCGCTCACCGGCGCCAACGCCAAGGTCGGCAACTACCCCGGCATCACGGTGGAGCGGCGCGAGGCCTCCATGCAGTTTGGCGACGGCGACGGTCGCGAGGCGCAGCTGCTCGACATCCCCGGCACCTACAGCCTCTCGGCGCGCACGGCCGAGGAGCAGGTGGCCATCACCGCCATCGCCGGGCTGCACCCGTACGAGGAACCCGACGCCGTCATCGTGGTGGTGGACGCCACGCAGCTCGCGCGCAACCTGTACTTGGTACTGCAGGTGTTGGAGCTGCGGCTCAAGGTGGTGGTGGCGCTGAACATGAGCGACGTGCTGACCAAGCACGGGCTCAAGCTGGATGCGGCCGAGCTGTCGCGGCGCCTGGGCGTGCCGGTGGTGCCCATCAGCGCCTCGCGGGGACAGGGCATCGCCGCGCTCAAGCGCGCCTTGGCCCAGGTCTTGGACGCGCCCGACGATCAGGTCAGTTCGGCGGTGGCGCCCCTGCCCAACGGCGAGGTGGCGGCGGCCATCGAGCGCGTGGCGCCCGAGGTGCCGTCCGGCTGGAGCCGCGGCGACGAGCAGCGCCGCCGCTCCCTGGCCTGCTGGGCCCTGCTCTCCCTCGATCAGGGCGACGAGCTGTGGCACGTGCCCGAGGCCCTGCGCGCGGCCGTGCTGCAGAGCCGCGCCGCGTCCGACTTCGACTTTGATCAGGCCGTGGTGTCCGCGCGCTATGCCTGGATCGATGCGGCCATGCCGGCCCTGCTGGCCGAGCCCCCCGGCGTGCTGCGTCGGTCCACCGACGCCGTCGACAAGCTGCTGATCCACCCCGTGGCGGGCTTCACGCTGTTCGTGCTGGTGATGGCCTTCGTGTTCCAGGCGCTGTTCAGCTGGAGCGGCCCGGCCATCGACGCCGTGGGCGGCTTCTTCGACGCGCTCGGCGCCGCCACCGCCGACGTGTTGCCGCCGGGACTGATCACCGACTTCCTGACCGACGGCGTGATCGCCGGCGTGGGCGCTGTGCTCGTGTTCCTGCCCCAGATCCTGCTGCTGTTCCTGTTCATCTCGATCATGGAGGACAGCGGCTACATGGCGCGCGTGGCCTTCCTGATGGACCGCATCATGAAGGCCATCGGGCTCACGGGCCGGGCCTTCGTGCCCATGCTCTCGGGCTTCGCCTGCGCCATCCCCGCCATCATGGCCACGCGCACCATGGAGCGTCGGCGCGACCGCATGCTGACCATGATGGTGGTGCCCATCATGACCTGCTCGGCGCGCCTGCCGGTCTACACGCTGATCATCGCCGCGCTCTACCCGGGGCCCGACGAGCCCGGCGGTTCGTTCCTGCCCGGGCTCTCGTTGCAGGCCGCCATCATGGTGGGCATGTACCTGTTCAGCACCGTGCTGGCCCTGGCGGCGGCGGCCGTGCTGGGGCGCACGCTGCTCCGTGGCCGCGCCGCGCCGCTGCTGCTGGAGCTGCCGCCGTACCGCATGCCCATGCCGCGCTCGGTGGGGCGCATGGTCTGGGAGCGCGCGCGCCTGTTCGTGACCGAGGCCGGCACGGTGATCCTGGTCTGCACCATCGTGCTGTGGGCGCTGCTGACCTTCCCGCAGGACGCAGAGCTGTCGCGGGACTTCGACGCCGAGCAGACCGCCGTGCAGGCGCGCGCGGAGGCCGACCCGTCGCTCGACCAGGACTGGCTGGCGGAGCAACGCCACCAGCTGGGCCTGGCCCGCGACAGCGAGCTGCTGCGCGCCAGCTGGGGCGGGCAGCTGGGTCAGGCCATCGAGCCCGTGATCGCGCCGCTGGGCTTCGACTGGAAGATCGGCATCGGCCTGATCGGCGCCTTCGCCGCGCGCGAGGTCTTCGTCTCCACCATGGGCGTGGTCTACGGCATGGGCGACGAGGCCGACGAGCAGTCGCTGCCCCTGCGCGAGCACATCCAGGCCGAGGTCTGGCCCGACGGCCGGCGCGTCTACACGCCGCTGGTGGGCCTCTCGCTGATGGTCTTCTTTGCCCTGGCGGCCCAGTGCATGAGCACCCTGGCCGTGGTCAAGCGCGAGACCCAGAGCTGGCGCTGGCCCCTCTTCCTGTTCAGCTACATGACGGCCTTGGCGTGGATCGCGTCGTTTGCCGTCTACCAGGGCGGCGTGGCGCTGGGCCTGGGCTGACGCGCGAGCGCGCGCTGCGCGTCGTGGGCCGGACACCCTGCGCACGGGCTCGATCGCTACGGCCGCGCATCAGCCTCAGCAGCGCCGTAGCCCTCAACTGCTGACGATGTACAGCGACTCGGTGTTCTTCAGGTGTGAGACCCGGCCCACCTTCTTGCCCGAGGGGGAGTGGATGCCGATCTGCGCGCCCACGTAGCGCTTGTGCTCGAAGTCGAGCACCGAGACCTGGCCGCGGGTGGAGAGCAACTCGATCAGCTGCTCGCGCGTCAGGTAACCCTCGTCGCTGAAGGACACCAGCACGTGGCGCACGTCGAGCGCGTCGAGCACCGCGCGCAGGGCGCCGGCCATGCGCGGCTTGCTGTTGAAGGCGCTGCCGCGCGTGCGGCAGTCGATGCGCTTGTGCGCCACGCCGTAGACCGGCGGCGCGTCCCAGCGCACCAGCGTCTCCCAGACATGGTAGTTGCCCAGGTACTTGTGCTGGTTGTAGGGCGGGTCGAGGTAGGCCAGGTCGCCGCTCAGCGTGCGCGCGGCGTCCAGTGCGTCGAGCCCGTGGGCCTCGCCGGCGCCGTGCGCTGCCCGCGGCAGCAGCTCGGGCACGCGCAGCCTCAGCGGGTTGAGCGCCCGCGGCGCCCAGCTCTTGAGGTATGCCATTTGCACGCCGGTGGTGGAGTCGACCCGATCGGCCGCCTCCATCAGCGACACCAGCGCGATGGCCAAGAGCTCGGCGGGCAGCTCGCGCGCCGCGATCTCGTCGCGGATGGCGTCGATGCGCGCGCCGTTCTCCGGGCGGAAGTAGCGGCTCTGCTCGCAGAAGGTCTCGGTCACGTAGCCGGGGCACCCGGGCAGCGCGTCCAGCTCGGCGATGAGCTGCGTGGCTGGCTCCAGCCAGCGCTCGCGGTCGGCTTCGACGTAGCAGCGCGCCAGGGCCTCGGCGTAGGCGTTGTGGTCATTGGCCAGCACGCGCCGGCCGCTGCGCTTGAGCGCGTGACCCACGCGCGAGGTGCCGCTGAACAGGTCGATCACCGTGGCCACGTCGGGCAGCGCGTCGACGGCGCTCAGGATCGCCGGGAGCAGCAGGCGCTTGCTGCCCAGGTACTTGATCACCGACCGTCGCCCGGGATGGGCGCCAGCGCGTGCAGTCGCCGCTGGGCTTCGAACAACACGTCTTGCACCTGCTCTTTGCCGTCGTCGTTGTAGACCGTGGGCAGGTACAGCTGCCCGAAGTCGAGCAGCAGGCGCTGCACGGCCTCGTCGCCGGGGGCCGTCTCGGCGGCGTGCTGCAGCAGGTGGAAGCCGGTGGGGGTGATGCGTCCCTCGGCCTCGGTGCGCAACAGGAACGAGCGCAGCGACATGTGCGCGTCGAGTCGCGGCCAGGCGCCTACGATCAGGCCTGCGCCCAGCAGCAGCGCCAGCAGCGCGCCGGCCAGGCCGGGCAGCGCGGCGCGGTCACTGGGGTGCGGGATCTCGCTGGGGTGAGGGGCTTCGCCGTCAGCGCGGCCCGCAGGCGTGGCGCTGAAGGCGGCTCCCAACGCGGCGAAGAACACCAGCGCCGTGCCGGGGTCGCTCCAGGCGTCCTGGCCAAGCCCCAGCAGCATCCCGGTCGCCAGCAGTCCCAGGTCCACGAGCCCCGCGTGCCCCTCGCAGCGCGCGGCCCGGCGCCAGGCCCGTCGCAGCGCCAGCACCAGCAGCGCCAGCAGCAGCAGCCCGGCGGGCCAGCCGCCCTCGACGAAGGCCAGCAGCAGCTCGTTGTGCGGGTGCTCGGCCACGGTGATGCCGCCCGCCAGTCCGGGCAGGGCGGCCTCGTCGGGGCTGCGGTAGGCGCCGGCGTGCTGGGCGTAGCGCCCGAAGCCCACGCCCAGGCCCGGGTGGTCAGCCAGCATCTGCAGCGCGCCGCGGTACAGCTCGAGGCGCACGCCGGTGGTGAGGTCACGCCCCGACAGGATGGGCGCCTGCTGCTCGAGCTTGCGGCCGCTGAGAGCGTCGCTGCCTCCCACCGCCGCGGCCACGGCCAGGCCCGCCAGCAGGGCCAGCGCCAGGGTCAGGGCGCCGCGTCGCAGGCCGGCCCCGTGCCGTCGCCAGGCCAGCACGAGCAGCACGAGCAGCGCCGCCAGCGCCACCCAGCGGGCACCGCGCGCGCGGGTCAGCAGCAGCGCCGCGCTGATCAGGGCCACGCCGCCACCGGCCAGCACGCTGGAGAGCGCCGAGCGCGCGGTCGCGCCCGCCGGTACCAGCAAGCGCCCCGCCGCGGCCACCAGGCCCAGGGCACACAGGGCGCCGGCGCGGATCGAGTTGCCGGCCAGGCCGACCACCTCCTCGGGGCCGGGCGTGAGGGTCTGCTCCAGGCCCGCCGCCTGGGCCAGGCACACGCCGGCGGCCACGGCGGCCACGGCCGTGACGCTCCAGCCCAGCGCACCCGGGCGCGCCCGCGCCGCCGCCAGGCCGCTCACCGCGGCCACGTTCGCGAGCCCAAACAGCAGCATGCGATCGGTGACCGTGGAGAGCTGCACGGCCTCCCACGCCATGGGCAGGGCCAGCGCGGTGGAGAGCAGCAGCAGCCGCCCGCCCGCGCTGGTGAACCAGGCGCCGATGGCGTCGCGTCCGCGCCACGCCAGGGCCGGCAGCAGCAGCGCGCCCGCCAGCAGGGCGCACACGGCGATCTTGATCACGCCCGCGTCCCAGACGTTGTCGAGCGCGGTCAGGGCGCCCGCCGCCAGCAGCAGCGGCAACGTCCAGGCCGGAGCGGCGCCGACGTCGCTGCGGGCCGCGTGGTTCACTCGTCGAACATCGCGTCGATGAAGCGGGACGGGTCGAAGACCTCGATGTCGTCGGGGGTCTCGCCCAGGCCCACGAAGCGCACCGGCAGGCCGAGCTGTTCGTGGATGGAGACCACCGCGCCGCCGCGCGCCGTGCCGTCCAGCTTGGTGACCATCAGGCCGCTGACGTCCACCACCTCGCGGAACTGCTTTGCCTGCACGATGGCGTTCTGGCCCGTGGTGCCGTCCAGAATCAGCAGCACCTCGTGCGGCGCGCCGTCGATGCGCTTGCCCAGCACGCGCCGGATCTTGTCCAGCTCGGCCATCAGGTTCTTCTGGGTGTGCAGGCGTCCGGCGGTGTCGACGATCAGCACGTCCACGTCGTCGCGCAGGGCCTGTGCGGCGGCGTCGAAGGCCAGGCCCGAGGGGTCGGCGCCCATGCCGTGCTTGACGATGGGCACGTCGAGGCGCTCGGCCCAGACCGTGAGCTGCTCCACCGCCGCGGCGCGATAGGTGTCGCAGGCCGCCAGCATCACGCGCTGACCCTGCCGCTGGAAGTGCCGCGCCAGCTTGGCGATGGAGGTGGTCTTGCCCGAGCCGTTCACGCCGCACACGAGCAGCACGAACGGCTTGCCCTGCAGGCTGAGCGGCTGGGCGCTGCCGCCCATGAGCTCCAGCAGTTGCTGCTTCACGAAGGGCGCCAGCTGCTCGCCCTTGGTGATGCTGCCGTCGCGGTTGGCAGCGCGCAGGGCCTCGCTGAGCTTGCCGGCGGCGGGCCCGAGGTCGGCGGTGTAGAGCAGCTCCTCGAACTCGTCGAGCGCGGCGGCGTCGATCTGCTCGCGCCCGACCATGCGCCGCAGCCCCGTCATGAGCGAGGCGCGGGTCTTCTTGAGGCCGCTGAACAGCTTGCCGAACATCAGCTCCGCTCCTGTGCGTCCGCGTCGTCCGCTTGGACGCCGTCGGCGTCGCGATCGTCCCGGGCGCCGCGGCCCGCGGCGTCGGTGGCGCTGTCGCCCTCGGCCGCAGCGTTCAGGCTGACGCTGGTGGCCTCGTCGATCTCGATGCCCAGGTCGCGCCGGATGCGGTCGAGCACGCCGTTGATGAAGGCTCCCGACTGCTTGGTGCTGTAGCGCTTGCCCAGCTCGATGGCCTCGTCCATGGACACCGCCGGCGGGATCTCGTCCATGTGCGTGAACTCGAAGACCGCCAGCCGCAGCACGTTGCGGTCGATCACCGCCAGGCGGATCAGCGACCAGTTCTCGGCGGCGCAGGAGATGGCGAAGTCGATCGCGGTCAGATCCGCCAGCACGCCCTCCACCAGCGTCTTGGCAAAGGCCCGCACCTCGTCGGAGACCTCGGACAGGGCCAGGGTCTGCTCGCGGGCCTGGGAGGTGTCGTTGGGGTCGACGTCCCAGGTATAGAGCGTCTGCAGCGCGAGCTCGCGCGAGCGGGTGCGGCTGCCGATCACTGTCCCGGCTCCGTGGCGGGCACGTCGCTGCGGCGCGCGTCGGCGCTGTCGTCTTCGCCGTCGCCGCACGACGGGTCGTCGCTGGGCTGATCGTCGCCGGCCGAGTCGTCCAGCTCGTCGTAGAGCTGGTCGAGGTGCTCGTCGATGTGCTGGTCGAGCTGGTCGCACAGGGTGGCCATGGCCACGGCGCCGCGCGCCACCTCGGCGCCCTTGTTGCGCTCGTCGTCCGCGGCCCGGGCCAGGGCCTGACCCAGGTTGGCGGTGGTCAGCAGCCCCAGCAGCACGGGCACGCCGGTCTGCTCGGCCAGCTGCGCGCAGCCGCGCATGGCGCCGGCGCAGACAAAGTCGTAGTGGTCGGTCTCGCCCTGGATCACCGCGCCCAGCACGATCACGGCGTCGTGGCCGGCGTCCACCATGCGCCCCGCCGCCAGGGGCAGCTCGAGGGCGCCCGGCACGTGCACCACCGAGATCAGGTCGTCCTCCACGCCGCACGCGGACAGGGCCGACAGGGCGCCTTTGAGCAGGCCGGAGACGACCTGCTCGTTGAAGCGGCTGACCACCACGGCCAGGCTCAGGCCGCGGCCATCAAGGGTGCCTTCGAACTCATGCATGGGTCTGGGCTTCAGGGCGGGTTTGGATCAAAGAGCGAGCCGCAGATCGTACCGTCGCGGCGGGGGGGCTGGCCACCGGCCCGACCCGGATTCGTGCCCGGCCTCCGACGCCGATCCGGAGCTGCCGGTTGGCTGTGCGAGGCCGGAACACCCGTCAGGCTAGACTCAGCCGCCATGTCGCCCTGTGCCCGTGCCCGTGTCCCGCTCGCGTTGCTGCTGCTGCTGCTGCTGCTGCTCGCGCTGCCGGCGACGCTGGGGGGGGCGAGCTGCGCGCCGCGGCCCGCGCGGCTGGTGCTGCTGTGCGCCAGCAGCCTGGGTCCGCTGGCGCAGGAGCTGGCCGACGAGTTCGGGCGCCGGGCCGGGTGCGAGGTGCAGCTGCGCCTGGCCGCCAGCTCGACCCTGGCGCGGCAGCTGCAGCAGGGACTGCAGGCCGACGTGTTCCTGAGCGCCTCACCCGAGTGGGCCGAGGCGGTTGGCGCCTTGGAGCGTCGCCCCTGGCTGGGCAACCGCCTGGCCTGGGCCGTGCGCCGGGACGGCCCGCGCCCGGCCCCCGGCGCGGCGACTTCCCTGGTGCTGGGCGAGCGCGCCGCGCCCGTGGGCCGCTACGCCGAGCAGCAGCTGGCCCTGGCCGGTCACGCCCTGCCCGCGCGCGTGGTGCGCGCCGCCAATGCCCGCGACACCGTGCGCAAGCTGCGTGAGGGCGCCGCCGAAGCCGCGCTGGTGTACGTCACGGACCTGCGCGAGGAGCCCTCGCTAGAGGCCCTGGCGCTGCTGCCGCCCGACGGCCCGCCGCCCGCGCGCTACGTGGTGGCCCTGTTGCGCGAGCCCGGCCGCGCCCTGGCGGACGCCCTGTTCGAGCCCGCGGCGCTGCAGCGCGCTCTGGAGCTGGGCTTCGAGCCGCCGCCATGAGCGCCGTCTGGTTGTCGATCTCGGTGGCCACCTGCGCCACGCTGCTGGCCCTGCCGCCCGCGCTGGCGGTGGCCACGCTGCTCGAGCACGGCCGCGGGCGCTGGCGCGGCGCGCTGTACGTGCTCGTCTTGCTGCCGCTGGTGCTGCCGCCGGTGGTGACGGGTTGGCTGCTGCTGCTGACCTTCTCACCCAACGGCTGGCTGGGCGCGTCCCTGGCCGGCCTCGGTCTGCCGGTGGCCTTCCACTGGTTGGGCGCGGTGCTGGCCGCGGCGGTGGTGGGCTTCCCGCTGCTGGTCATGCTGCTCAGCTCGGCGCTGCGCTCCATCGACCCGCGCCTGCGCGCGGTGGCCGCCAGCCTGGGCGCGAGCCGCTGGCAGGTGTTCCGCCGCGTGACCCTGCCCCTGGCCTGGCCCGGCATCCTGTCCGGTGCCAGCCTGTGCTTCGCCCGCGCCCTGGGCGAGTTCGGGGCCACCATCGTGGTGGCCGGCCATGTTCCCGGCGAGACCTCCACCCTGCCGCTGCAGATCATGGCGGCCATGGAGCGCCCCGGCGCCGAGGCCGAGGTGAGCGCCCTGGCCGCCGCGTCGCTGCTGCTGGGCGTGGTCTGCGTCGTGGCTCACCGCATGCTGCTGGGCCGCCACCGCGCCCGGCTGGAGCTGCCCGCTTGAAGCTCTCGGTGCAGGTCGATCGCAGCTTCGGTGGGGGCTTCCGGCTGGCGCTCGCGTTCGACGTGGACTGCTCCGTGCTGGCGCTGGTGGGCGAGAGCGGCGCGGGCAAGAGCTGCCTGCTGGACCTGCTGGCCGGCGCGCTGCCGAGCCGGCGCGGCGGCGGCGCGCGAGGCGGGGCGCATGGCGAGGCGCGCGTGCTGCTCGACGGCGTCGACCTCTCGCCCCTGCCCCTGCGCGCGCGTCGGGTGGGCTGGGTCAGCCAGGAGCCGGCGCTGTTTCCGCACCTGGACGTGGCCGCCAACCTGCAGTTCTCGCCCCACGCCGGCGGGCTGCGCGAGGTGACCGACGCGCTCGACATCAGCCACCTGCTGCAGCGCATGCCGGCGCACCTCTCGGGCGGCGAGCGACGGCGCGTGGCCCTGGCGAGGGCGCTGGTGTCGCGCCCGCGGTTGCTGCTGCTGGACGAGCCCTTCAACGGTCTGGACGAGCGTCGTCGGCGCGGCGCCCTGTCGTTGCTGCGGCGCGTGTCGCTGCGCTTTGCCGTGCCCACCGTGCTGGTGAGTCACGTGGCCGAGGAGGTCTTCGGCCTGGCCGACCACGCCCTGCGCCTGTCCGCCGGGCGCCTGGTGGCCCAGGGCCGCCCGGCCGCGGTGCTGCGCGCGGGCGAGACCTGCGTCGACAATCACCTGGTGGGTCGCGTGCGCGGCCCGGACGAGGTGGAGGTGGACGGCATCCGCTGGCAGCTGCCGCTGCCCGAGGGCGCCGAGGGCGAGCTGGCCCTGGCCGTGTTCGCCCACGACCTGTTGCTGGCGCGCCAGGCGCCGGTGGGCCTCTCGGCCCGTAACATCTGGCCCACGCGCGTGCTCTCCGTGGAGCCCCTGGGCGACACCCTGCTGGTGCGCGTGGAGCGCCCCGAGCTGGTGTTGACCCTGACGCGCGCCGCCGTCGACGAGCTGCAGCTCGCGCCCGGCGTGGACGTGTTCGTGGTGCTCAAGGCCACGTCGGTGGTGTCGCTGGGCCGCGCCTGAGCGCCCCCGGGTGCGCCAGCCGCTCGCGTGCGCCGGGCTGCTACCCTGCCGCCCCGTTCGGAGCCCCGCGCCGCCATGCTCAGCCGCCTCTCTGCCCGCCTCGCGCAGCTGGCCCAGCAGGTCGTGCCCGACCCCTTCGTGATCGCCCTGGCGCTCACGCTGCTGGCCACGCTGTTGGGGCTGGCGCTCATGCCGAACCCGGACCTGATGGCCCTGGCCTCGGGCTGGATGGCGCGGGTGCTGCATCCGGGCACCCTGGCCTTCACCACCCAGATGGCGCTGGTGCTGGTGGCCGGCGCGACCCTGGCGCGGGCACCGCTGGTGGCCGCGCTGCTGGGGCGCCTGGCCGCCTGGCCCCGCGGCAGCGCCTCGGCGGCGGCCCTCACCGCGGCGGCGGCCATGTCGGCGGCCTGGCTCAACTGGGGCTTCGGGCTGGTGGTGGGCGCGGTGCTGGCGCGCGAGATCGGCGAGCGCGCCCGGGCCGCGGGACGCCCGCTCGACTATCCGCTGGTGGGCGCGGCGGGCTACACGGGGCTGCTGATCTGGCACGGCGGTCTGTCGGGCAGCGCGCCGCTCAAGGTGTCGGAGGTCGGTCCGGCGGGCGGGGCGCCGATCCCGCTGGGCGACACGATCTTCTCCTCGCTCAACCTGGTGCTCACGGCGGCCATGCTGCTGGTGGTGCCGTTGCTGCTGGCGCGCATGGCTCGGCGCGGGCGCGAGTGGGCGCCGGAGCGGCTGCCCGCGCCGCGCGTGCCGCCGCAGACCGACGGGGATGCCGAGCGACGCCCGCTGCTGGGCGCCGCGCTCACGCTGGCGGTGGTGGCCCTGGGCGTCATGGCCTTGATCGCGCGCGCTGGGACGGGCGCCTCATTGCTCGACCTCAACACGGTGATCCTGCTGCTGCTGCTGCTGGGGCTGCTGCTGTTCGGCACGCCGCAGCGCTACGGCCGCGTGTTCTGCGCCAGCGCGGGGGAGGCCGGCGGCATCCTGCTGCAGTTCCCGTTCTACTTCGGCATCCTCGGCCTGCTGGAGGCCAGCGGCATGGTGGAGCTGCTGGCCAGCCGTTCGGCCGACCTGGCGCGTGGGCTGGCGGCGTGGGGACCGTCGCTGCAGTGGAGCTTCGACATGGTCACGTTTGCCTCGGCCGGGCTGGTGAACCTGTTTGTGCCCTCGGGCGGCGGGCAGTGGGCCGTGCAGGGCGCCATCGTGGCCCGCGCCTGCGAGGAGCTGGCCCTGCCCCTGCCTCGCGCGGTCATGGCGCTCAGCTTCGGCGACGAATGGACCAACATGCTGCAGCCCTTCTGGGCCCTGGCGCTGCTGGGCATCACGGGGCTCAAGGCGCGCGACATCCTGGGCGACACGCTGATCGTCATGCTGGCGGCGGGGGGCGTGTTCGCGCTGGTCTTCGCCCTGGCTTGAGCGCCGGGCGGGCGTCGCTGCTCGACGCCAGGGTCCGGGCTCGGGCCGCCTGGGCTCCGCACGCCGTGGCCTGCGGCGTACCGTCTCCGCTCGCGTGCCGGGGCGGTTTCGGCGCGGGCGCTCCATCGGTTAGGGTCCGACGCCGTCGTGCCAGCCCCCGCGCCCGCCCCCGTGGCGTACAGGCCGGCCGGGCTGTACGCCTTGCGCCCCTCCCACCCGCTGCTGGAAACCACCGTCATGAGCTCCCCCCGCTACCACGTCTACGGAGTGGGCAACGCCCTGGTCGACATCGAGGTCGAGACCAGCGCGCAACAGCTGCAGGATCTGGGCGTTGAGAAGGGCCTCATGACCCTGGTGGAGCCGCACCGCCAGCAGGAGCTGTTGACCCACCTGCAGGGCCGGCAGCACCGGCGCAGCGGCGGCGGCTCGGCGGCCAACACCATCACCGCCCTGGCGCACCTGGGGGGCAAGGCCTACTACAGCTGCCGCATCGCCGACGACGAGACCGGGCAGTTCTTCACCAAGGACATGGAGGCGGCCGGCGTGCGCACCAACGCGCACACCGACAAGGGCACCGACCTGCCCACCGGTACCTGCCTGGTGATGGTCACGCCCGACGCCGACCGCACCATGAACACCAGCCTGGGCATCTCCGCCACGCTCACGCCCGACCAGGTGGTGGAGGATGAGCTGGCCCAGAGCCGGCTGCTCTACATCGAGGGCTACCTCGTGAGCACGCCGACCTCGCTGCGTACGGCGCTGCACGCGCGCAAGCTGGCGCAGAAGCACGGCGTGCAGACGGCCTTCACCTTCAGCGACCCGGCCATGGTGCGCTACTGCAAGGACGGCCTCGAGCACGTGCTGGGCGAGGGCGTGGACGTGCTGCTGTGCAACGAAGAGGAGGCCATGGTCTTCACCGACCAGCCCGACGTGAAGGCGGCGGGCGAGGTGCTGGTCAGACGGGCCGGCATCGTGGTGATCACCTGCGGCAGCCAGGGCGCGCGCATCTGGGACGGCGAGCGCTGGCTCGTGATCGGTGCCCATCCGGTGTCGCCCGTGGACACCAACGGCGCCGGCGACCTCTACGCGGGCGCGTTCCTCTACGCGCTCACCCACGGCCACGGCTGCGAGGCCGCCGGGCGCCTGGCCAGCCTGGCCTCCGCCATCCTGGTGACCCGCTTCGGCGCGCGCCTGGCTGCCGAGGACCTCGCGGCGGTCAAGCGCCTGATCCTCACGGTCTGACGGGTCTGTGACGGCCGCAGCGAGCGCTTGACGCTATCGCCACACCTGTAGTACTACAGGTGTCGTCGAACGCGGAGGCCGCTCATGTTGCCCGTCACTGATCTTCAGCTCGATGTCCTGCGTGTGCTCTGGGCCCGCGGCGAGGCCGCCGTGGCCGAGGTCTGCCAGGACTTGTCGCAGCAGCGCCAGCTGGCGCCCACCACGGTGGCCACCCTGCTGAGCCGGCTGGCCAAGCGCGGCCTGGTGACCCATCGCAGCGAGGGCCGCCGCCACCTCTACCGCGCCTTGCTGAGCGAGACCGCCCTGCGCGAGCAGGTGCTCGACACCGTCACCGAGGAGGTCTTCGACGGCGACGTCGCGGCCCTCGTCTGCCAACTGCTCGATGCGCGCGGCGTCGCCCCCGGCGACCTGGACCGCGTGCGCCAACTGATCGACGGCATGGACCCGGAGGATGGCGATGATCGCTGACGGCACACTGGCCCTGATGGCCCTGGCCCTCGCGGCCACCTGGTTGCTGCACTCCACCTTGTTGCTGGGCGTCGTGGCGCTGTTCGTGCGCGGGGCCAAGGACCTGTCGCCCGCCCGCGAGGAGAACCTCTGGAAGGGCGCCCTGCTGGCGTCGTTCGTGAGCGCGTTGGTGGCGGGGCAGGTCTCGCCCGCCGCGCGCTGGGTGCTCGGCGTCGACGGGCCTGAGCTGCCCGCGGCGGTCTCGTCGGCGGTTCCTGTTCCTGTTCCTGTTCCTGTGTCCGCCGTGGCCGCAGCCGCCGACGCTGACACTGCGTGGCTGCCGCGCGTACGCGCCCAGCCGTTGCGCGCGCAGGCCGCGCGCTTCCCGCGTGGCGTCGCGCCGCTTGCGGCTCCCCGGGTCGCGTCGCTGGTGGACCCCCGCGCGTCGCTGGCGGTCTCCGGCGCGCCCTCGTCGGTGGCGAGTACGGGCGCCGATGTGTTGCCCGCGTTGGCCGGCGCCTTGGGGCTGATCTGGCTCGTGGGTCTCGGGCGGGTGCTGCAGCGTCGGCGTCGCCTGCGCCACACGCTGGGCCGGCGCACGCCGGTGCGTGATGTGCGCGCCTGGCGACTGCTGGACGCGCTGGTCCGCCGGGCGGGCGTGCAGCGTCCCGTGAAGCTCACCAGCAGCTCCTCGCTGGGGGGGCCTGTGGCTCTGAGCGGGCGCGAGATCTGCCTGCCGCCGCGTGCCCTGCTGAAACTGGACGACGCGGCCCTCAGCGCGCTGCTGGCGCACGAGCTGGCGCACATCGAACGTGCGGATCCGCTCTGGCGGGCCGCTCTCGACGCCGCCGTATCGCTGCTGCCCATGCAGCCGCTGCTGCGCCTGGTCCGGGCCCGGCTGGCGTTGACCAGCGAGCTGCTGTGCGACGACTGGGCCGTGACCGCGACGGGACGGCCCAGGGCCTTTGCCCGCTGCCTGGCAGAGGTTGCGGGCTGGGTCGCCAGCGGCCCGGCGCGCCTGCCCGTGCCCGCCATGGCGAGACCGGACAGCGACCTGGTGGCTCGCGTGCGGCGCCTTGGCCGAGGCACGGCCAGCGCACCCAGCTCATCGCCGCTGCGGCGCGCGCTGCTCACCGCGGGCATGGCCTTGCCGCTGCTGCTGACGGCGCCCGTGGTGGCCGCGCAGCAGGGCCCCAGTCTGCTGGACAACTTCCTGGGCGTGGTGCGCGGCCTGGCCCTGCCCGCCCCGGCGGACCCCGCGGCCGGAAGCGCGCCAGCGTCGCAGGACGCCAGCGGTGCCAGTGACGCCAGCGACGCCAGCGACGCCAGCGATGCCAGCGACGCCAGCGATGCCAGCGATGCCAGCGACGCCAGTGACGCCAGCGACGCCAGCGACGCCAGCGATGCCAGCTGGGACGACGCCACGGGGGACTGGGCTGACGAGGCCGCGGCCTGGGCCGAAGACGCCGCGGCCTGGGCAGAGGACGCCGCGGCCTGGGCAGAGGACGACGCGGGCTGGGCAGAGGACGACGCGGGCTGGGAGGCCGACGCTGCGGACTGGGCCGAGGACGCCGAGCTCTGGGCCGAGGACCGCTGGCTGCTGCTGGAGAGCGAGTACGAGCGCTCCATGGCCGCGCTGGACCAGGAGCTGTCCCTGCTCGAGCAGGAGTTTTCGCTGTCCTTCGACCAGCTCGACCAGGAGTTCGACATGGCGACGCAGGAGTGGGAGCACGAGCTCGACCAGGCGCTGGCCGAAGTGGAGCTCGAGCTGCAGTTGGCCTGGGATGAGATCTGGTCCCTGGAACTGCAGGCGGAGCTGCAGCAGCTCGAGCTGGAGCTCGACTCCGCGCTGCTCGAGTTGGAGCTGGAGGCCGAGCGCGTCCAGGCCGAGTCGCGAGCAGACGACGACGAGCTGGACGCCTGGAACGACGACTGGGAGTGGCGCTACGAGCAGGCCGAGCTCGACGCCGAGCTGCGCTTCGAGGACGCTGAGCGCGACGCCGAGCAGCGCTGGTGGGGGCGCGAGACCGAGGCCGAGCGGCGTGTCGAGCAGCTCGAGCGTCGGTCCGAGCGTGAGTCTGTGCGTCTGGAGCGCGGGTACGATCGCGCCGGCACCCAACTCGAGCGTGAGTACGACCGCGCCACGCACGGCTTCGAGCGGCGCTTCGACGAACTGGACGCCTGGTGGGAGCGCGCCGCCGACGCCGCCGAGCGCAGCGGCGGGCGGCGCGACTGCGATCACGGCTGCGAGCGTGAGTGTGCCCTCGGCTGCACCCACCCCGAGGACGGACCCGGCGCGCCCGCGGCCCGCTGGCCGGACGGTTGTTCAGAACCCGGCCCCGGACCGACGCCGGCCGCCGAGCCCTGCCCCGAGCCTGCGCCCGAGCCCGCGCCACGCCCGGCGCGCGACGACCGCGTGGTGCGTGATCTGCCCTGCGAGCGGGCCTCCGGGCTGGGCTGAGCGCGCGGACGGATCGGGCTGGCCCGGTGCCCCTCAGCCGACCCCCAGCCCCTGATCGCAGCC
>Ga0164313_10001277_pt1 | contig 22199 bp, 21 predicted proteins | sample GuaBasSedimGuay4_FD_113735 | JGI IMG/M metagenome (GOLD analysis project Ga0164313, IMG submission 113735) | Subseafloor sediment microbial communities from Guaymas Basin, Gulf of California, Mexico - Guay4, Core 4569-4, 0-3 cm | ecosystem: Environmental > Aquatic > Marine > Hydrothermal vents... | reverse complement strand
TTTGTAAAAGCGATTAAGATATTGGCTGAACAATGATTATTAATCTTGTCTGATATTTATAAGACCTACCAGGTTTTTGAAACCCACAAGACCTACTAGGTTTTTGAAACCCACAAGACCTACTAGGTTTTTGAAACCCACAAGACCTACTAGGTTTTTGAAACCCACAAGACCTACTAGGTTTTTGAAACCTAGTAGGTCTTGTTTCTTCTGTTATTTTAATTTCCATTAAATTGTTACCGTGATTTAAAGGATTTTGAAACCTGATAGGTCTAAACCGAGAATACCTTTAATAAAATAATACTAAAATGAAGTTATTACAATTAGAGCCAAGCTATTATTACCATTTCTTTAATAGGGGGAACAACAAGGAAAATATTTTTATGGAAGAGGATAATTACTTTTATTTTCTGAACTTGTTAAAGAAATATTTGATTCCTATTGCTGATTTTTATTCATACTGTTTATTACCAAATCATTTCCACCTTGTTTTCAGAATAAAAGATCATTGGGATCTCCCTGTAAAAATTAAAATTGGAAAAACTTCATTACACCAACCATTTTCAAATCTATTTAATGCATATACTAAGGCTATAAACAAAAGATATAATCGCAGCGGGAGTTTATTTCAGAAACATCCGAAAAGGATAAAAATTGAAAGCATGGCTTATTTTCAAAACCTGATTATTTATGTTAACACCAATCCATCTCATCATGACATTTCAGATTTTTCCAATTATAGATTTTCATCCTATAATGGGTTGATTTCCAATAATGAAACTTTACTAAAGCGCAAAGAAACGATTGCATTATTTGATGATGTAGAGAATTTTAAATTCGTTTGTAAAAAGCAAAAAATAAAATGGGAATTGATAAAAGAAAGTGAAATAGAGGGTTTATAGGATTCTTTTACCAGGATTACGAGGTTTTTAACAGACCTGCTAGGTTTCAAAAACCTAGCAGGTCTAAATGCTTGAAAAGATTATTAATCCTTTTAAAAAAGATAAAGATCATTTTTTTATTTTGTTAGATTATCACTTTTGTTATTAATTTGAAGTACATGTTGAAGTTTTACCTAAAATCCCGAATTCACTTAACCGTATTTGTTGTGTATCTTGCAATTGAAAAATAAAACAATAATATGTTAGAAGTATCAAATTGGCTTGTTGAACATTGGGGACTATCGGCACATACTCAATATAAAATTCTTTATTCTGTAATTTCTGTGATAGTAATGATAATCCTAAGGCGGGTTACCATTAGTTTGTTTTTACAAAGAAAAGAGGATGTAAGGGCACGTTATTATTATACAAATGCCATAAGGTACATCTATTCGGTAATCCTGATTATTGTAATTATCAGCATTTGGTTCAGCGAATTTAGGTCGTTGGCTACGTTTTTGGGTTTGGTGGGTGCTGCACTGACCATTGCATTAAAAGATCCTATTGTAAACCTGGCAGGGTGGCTGTTTATATTGGCCCGTCAGCCGTTTAAAATTGGGGATAGGATTCAGATGGACAACCAACATGGCGATGTAATTGATATCCGATTATTTCAATTTACAATAAATGAGATAGGTAATTGGGTGCATGCGGACCAAAGTACGGGTAGAATCATTCATATACCAAATGGCAAAGTATTTAGCCAATCGCAAGCAAATTATTCGCAAGGATTTCCACAAATCTGGCACGAACTGAATGTCACCATCACTTTCGAGAGTGATTGGAAACTGACCAAGAAAGTTTTAACAGACATACTGAATGAACATACCTCGGAAATGACCAATAGTGAGCGCGAAAGTTTAAAAGAGGTTTCTAAAAAGTTTATGATTCTGTATGGCAAGTTAACACCTATAGTTTATACGGTGGTTAAGGACAGCGGAGTTTGTTTCTATTTGCGTTACCTGATAGATCCTAAAAAAAGACGAACATCTGAAAATCTTATCTGGGAGGAAATCCTTATAGCTTTTGCAAAATACGATGCTATTCAATTTGCTTATCCAACGCAGCGTATTTTGGTTGATGGGGGTGGGTGAAACTGTACACACTCATCGGATAACTCAAAGTCACCCGGTGAGTAGTACCACAATACATAAATTCTTGTAAAATAAAACCTCAAAATGCAATTCGAAACCAAGCGTATTTACCATATTTATAATCAGGGTAACAACCGGCAAAATATTTTTTTTAGCCGGGATAACTACCTGTTCTTTTTAGAAAAAATAAGGGTTTATATTTTGCCTTATGCCGATATTTTAGCATGGTGCCTAATGCCCAACCATTTTCATTTAATGGTTTTAGTAAACGAGGTTGTTTTGCCCAGTGGGAGTGCGACTTCGAGTCGCACCCCCACTGGCAGTACTCAAAACTTAAACAAATCCATCGGTATTATGCTAGCCTCTTATACGCGTGCCATTAACAAACAGCAAAAAAGAAGCGGCTCCTTATTCCGGCATAAAACCAAAGCTGAATGTGTAAACTGCACCGATGGAATTACCCCATCGTTTTTAATAAGCCAGGGAATTACTTATTTAAATCATGCCGAACCCGAAAAACAATACCCTCAAATTTGTTTTGACTATATCCATAATAACCCGGTAAAAGCCTGGCTGGTTAATGATAATACGGACTGGGAGTTTTCTTCAGCAAGGGATTATTTTGTGAGCCGGAAAGGAACATTGATAAACAAGGCATTGTGTCGGGAGTATATCCGGTGAGTAGTAAAAATAGTCATCATTTAACAACCAGCCGCAAACTATCCCCATCATAATTATACTTCAGTTGGTCACCAGAAAAGGTTATATCCAATTTATCGTCAATACGTCCATAATAAAAAACAGAATCGGTATTAAAACTGAAAGTAAGCAATCCATTTACGGATTTGATTTCAGTAAACGGACCAATGTCGGTCAGCCGAAATCCACCTTCATAAAAAGCAGTATCGGCTTGTTCTTTACGGGTTACATCCATAAAGCCTATTTCGTTGATAGAATCGTTTTTTAGTATAAAAACTTGTTGGCCCCACGAATCAGATGTGCCTTGGGCTGCCAATATAACCAGCGGCATATCCGGTAGGTTTGCCCTAAATAGAATGGGGTGCAGTATCCAGCTTTCCCAGGCCCCGCGCGAGCGGTAGAGCAATTTATAATCATCTAAAGGATTGACCAATAAGAGTTTTAAACCATCCGGATAATCCCGGATACTTTTACCAATAACCAATAAGCGTTCGGGTTTTAATTGGTAGGCAACCTGTATATAAAGGCTGTCTATTGCAATTGTTTCCGGTTTTATCGCGATGGGTTGAATAATTTGATAAACCAATCCTCCATCAGTGCTTAAAAACTTTGATGGTTCCTGCTCAGGTTGTTTTTCTTCCCCGGAATTGTTACAGGAATTCAGTAGAATTAAAAATGCACTAATCCCTATAAATATCGAACTTATCTTTAGGTTGTTCATCATGCCTTAAACGATATCCTTTTAGCTTTAACAGCGAAGGGTCTATTTTACTCAAAGGGGTTAATGCCCCGGTAGGTTGGTCCAGAAACAAAATCTTACTGATTTGATTTTCTTCAACCATTACCAATATATTCGAACAATCTGCTTTATTCATCCCTATAATTTTACCCGATTCACTCTCTTCGCTTTTGGCAAAATAGATGGTTTGGCCATTGCCGTTAACATAAATCCGGTCGAGGTCGTTGTTCTTAAAAACAGCTCTCATATCCCGGCCTTTAATCTGGTTGTAATAAATACTGCTATCTACCTTTGAAACGATAAAGGAATGTTTTTTTAAATTGAGTTGTTTGATTTCACCACCATAGAGTTCAATCTCGATTGTGTCGCCGGATAATTGGTTATTTTTTGACCATAGTACAGGATCGTGATACATCATAATAATCGAATCTTTTTGCAAATACGTCAACGAATCACTTATCCCCTGAATATCGGGTTTAAAAAAACGTACGTTGTAATAGGCATAAACTTCGTTCAGACCATTAACGGTATCATGGTACAGGCGAAGTGTATCGGCATGTAAAAACAACGAATCGGTTTCAAAAGTCTGCACCATGGTTGCTTTTTCGGTAACATACGAGCGATTGGTTGTTTGGTCGTATTGCCCGTATTCCCCGGTAATCAGCAATTTGTTTGTAGTATCGGTAATTGCAACATTATAAAAGGCTTTTCCAATCCTTAAATTCCGGTCGTACAGCAGGCTATCGGCCCGTAAATGTTGGGTTTCGCTTTCGAACCAATTGTTGTAAGTCAATTCAGTATAGTCGGATTTCGTATCATACCAGCCTTTTTCGGTGTACATTTTTGAATCGTCAGAAACGATCGTAGTAGGCCCATTAAAAAAAGCAATTTCAGTGATTATATTAAAGCGAAGGGTATCTGCAAACATCACGTATTCAGGATTGTGCAGCTCTACGCTATCTTTAAACGAAAGCATTTTACTTGCCGTATTGTAATACCCTTTTTTACTGGTCAAGGTATTTTCTTTATTAATTATTTTGCCACCATTGGTATAATAGGCCAGGTTTTGATCTTTGATGAAAACAAGCTTGTCGGAAATCAAAGTCATTTCCAAATCTGTTAAAACAACATTTCCGGTAATAGTGGTGATTTTATTACTGCCGTTATAATGCAAATGATCGGAATTCATGTGTAGTGTATCCCCTTGGTTTAAATGGATATGCCCAAATGCTTCAATGTCGTTATTAGGATAAAAGTACGCACTGTCGCAATCGAGGATGCTCCCTTTATTTTCGAATTTCACACTGCCTTTTAAACGCTGCACGTCTTTTCCCAGGTTATCGTCGTATTCCAGGGTTTTTGCATTTATAATCCGGATTCTCGATTGTTGTTCCTGTTTAGTACTATCGGACTGGGCACAGATATTGAACCCGGTAACAAACCATACTACTACAAGAATTGGAATCCGTTTGACAATTTCCATTTTGACATCGAAAAATTATTTCAAGGGTTTAAACCATTTCGTCGGTCTAATTATAATTCACCCCTGATAATTGTTTGTGTACGGTCGGGCCCAACCGATACAATGGTTATGGGTACTTCAAGTTCTTTTTCCAGAAAACCGATATAATCATTTAGTTCTTTCGGGAAATTGCTTTCCTGGGTGACCCCTGTTAAATCTTCTTTCCAGCCTTTTATTTCTTTAAGTATTGGGGTTACTTCATTGCTTACAATATCATAAGGTAAATAGTCTATAACTTCGCCTTTATAACGATAATGTGTGCAGGCATAAAAAGTTTCAAACCCACTTAAAATATCGGCTTTCATCATGCATAATTTGGTAGCTCCATTTACCATAATGGCATATTTTAATGCCGGAAGGTCAATCCATCCGCAGCGTCGCGGACGACCGGTTGTAGCACCATATTCGCGGCCCTGGTCCCGTAATCTTTGCCCATCGGCATTTTCGAGCTCGGTCGGAAAAGGACCCGACCCGACCCGGGTGCAATACGCTTTAAAAATGCCGTACACCTCGCCTATTTTTTGTGGACTTATTCCCAATCCTGTGCAAGCTCCGGCTGTTACCGTGCTCGATGATGTCACAAAAGGGTAGGTTCCAAAATCGATATCGAGAAGCGATCCCTGGGCACCTTCAGCCAAAACGGCTTTTTGGCTGTTTAATTTATCGTTGATAAATTTTTCGGAATCAACAGCAGTAAGCGTCCGCAAAAATGCGATGCTTTCGAACCATTCTTTTTCCATGCTTGCAAGATCGTATTCGAATTGGTAAAAACTCAAAAGGTTTTTGTGTTTTTTTACTAGTTTTTGATACCGTTGTTCGAAATCGTCTTCAAAGATATCGCCAACCCTTATTCCATTCCGCCCGGTTTTGTCCATATAAGTAGGACCAATTCCTTTTAAAGTAGAACCAATTTTATTTTTTCCTTTTGCCTTTTCTGATGCAGCATCGAGCAAGCGGTGCGTTGGCAGTATAAGATGTGCTTTTTTGGAAACAAGCAAGGTCGATTTAAAATCGATTTTATGTGTTTCAAGCTCATCTATTTCTTTTTTCAGGATGATCGGGTCAATAACTACCCCATTGCCAATAAGGTTGAGTTTATCTTTCCTAAAAATGCCACTGGGTATGGTATGCAGCACGTGTTTAAAATTATTGAATTCGAGGGTGTGCCCCGCATTTGGACCGCCTTGAAAACGTGCGATAATTTCGTAATTCGGGGTAAGGACATCTACGATTTTACCTTTTCCTTCGTCACCCCATTGCAGGCCTAATAATACATCTGCCTTCATAAATTGTTTCTAAGATTAAATGGATTTATTTTCTTCCTGATTTATATTCTTACTAGATTTCCCGGTATGTGTAACATTTTTTGTGCCATAAAGATACAGTGAATGATGGTGCACTTTTACATCAAACAATTCTTCGATTGTATCTTTGATTTGCTGTATCCTGGGGTCACAAAACTCAATTACTTCACCGGTATTTGTTAAAACCAAATGGTCGTGCTGGTGGCTGTGATACGCTTTTTCGTAATGGGCAAGGTTTTGCCCAAATTGGTGTTTCCTAACCAGGTTGCTGGCTAAAAGTAACTCCATGGTATTGTATAAAGTTGCCCGGCTTACCCTGTATTTTTTATTGGTCATTTTAATATACAGCGATTCGATATCAAAATGACCGGTGTAATTATAAATTTCTGCAAGAATAGCATATCGTTCAGGTGTTTTGCGATGACCGTTTTGTTCAAGATAATTAGCAAATAATTGCTTGACACTTTCCTGGATGTCCTTATTCTGCATATCTGGTTCTTAAATGACAAAATTAATAAAAACAATTGCATGCTTGCCTTATTTAACATTCGTTTACAAAGAAGTTTTCAAAAGAGATTAGGGCAGTGGCCTCAGGTGTAAAAATCCTCGGTTTTGATGCGCTCAACCGAGAATACACCTTCAATTATTTTAAGCGATTCAATTAAATCTGCCAGGTGTATCGTGTCTTTTATTAAAATAGAAATTTCGCCATTAAAAATACCGTCGTTGGTGTCAAAACTTAACGACTTAATATTGATATTGGATTCGTTGCTGATACTTGTTGTGATTTTATTGACTAGTCCAATATCGTCGACACCACTAAAATGAAGTTTGGCCATAAACTCTTTATGTTCTTTAGTGGCCCAGCTGGCGTTGATTACCCGGTAGGCATAATTTGACATTAATTGTATGGCATTCGGACAACTGGTCCGGTGAACTTTTATTCCGTCATTTATGGTTATAAAACCAAAAATAGGGTCACCGGGTATGGGGTTGCAACAAGGGGCGAATTTATAATCGAAATTATGGTCTTTTTCGCCAATAATCAGCGTGTCGTGTTTATGCCCCGGTTTGCTGATAAATTTTTGTAAGGTGGTTTCTTTTTGGGGTTCTTTGGATTTTGTTGTGAAAGTAAGAACCCCAATTTTTACTGTATAGTTTTTGAGTTTTTTGATGTTTATTTTGCCCTGGGCTATGAGTGAATATAGTTCGGTAGTACTTTTAAGGTCGTAATGTTTTTGGAGAGTTGTAATATTTTCGCTGTTAAAAGTCACTTTCATATTCCTAAACCTTCGTTCAAGGATTTCTTTACCGTTCGAGGCCAGAATCTTCAGGTCTTCTTTTAACGCTCTTCTAATTCCTTGTCTGGCTTTGCTTGTAATGGCATAGCTTAACCATTCTTGCCTGGGCTTTTGCTTATTTGAGGTAATAACTTCTACTTGGTCGCCGCTCCTGAGCTTATGGCTAAGTGGCTCAAGTTTCTGATTGATTTTAACCCCGCTACAGCGATTGCCAACCTGCGTATGGATTTCATAGGCAAAATCGAGGGCCGTGGCATTTACTGGCAGAGATTTTAAATCGCCATTAGGTGTAAAAACATAGATTTCATCTGCAAAAAGGTCGAGCTTAAAATCGCTGATAAAATCAAGGGCATCCTCGTCATCGTCGGATAGCATTTCACGTATTCTAGAAATCCAGGTATCGAGGTTACTTTCTTTGGCTTTATGGTCTTTGTATTTCCAATGGGCAGCAAATCCTTTTTCAGCAACTTCATGCATGCGCTGAGTCCTTATCTGAACTTCGACCCATTGGCCGGTAGGGCTCATTACCGTTGTATGCAACGACTCGTACCCATTTAATTTTGGTGTTGAAATCCAGTCGCGCAACCGGTCGGGGTTGGGATGGTAAAAATCAGTAACGATCGAATACACTTTCCAACATTCGGCTTTTTCATTTTCTTCTGGTGTATCCAAAATTATCCGAATGGCAAATAAATCGTAAACCTCTTCGTAGTTTACTTTCTTTTTTTTCATTTTATTCAAAATGGAAAAAACGGATTTTGTACGGCCTAGAATTTCAAACTTAAATCCTTCTTCAATAAGTTTTTTCTTTATCGGGGCGTAAAACCTACGGATAAACCTTTTTCTTATATCGGACGATTTGGCCAGTTTTTGGGTAATTTCATGGTAAACTTCAGCTTCTTTATACTTTAAAGAAAGATCTTCGAGTTCGCTTTTTATCAGGTACAAGCCTAAGCGATGTGCAAGCGGGGCATATAAATAAAGTGTTTCCGAAGCTATTTTAAGTTGCTTATCATGTCGCATTGCGTCAAGCGTACGCATATTATGCAATCTGTCAGCCAGTTTTATTAGTATCACCCTTACGTCATCCGATAGGGTCAACAGCATTTTTTTGAAATTCTCAGCTTGCTTAGAAGTACCAATGTCTGTAATTTCATCAATTTTTGTTAGCCCATCGATTATTTTACGAACTGTAGACCCAAATTCGTTTTCGATGTCATCAAGCGATACCGGTGTATCTTCAACAGTATCGTGAAGTAATGCACAAATTATCGATGTAACGCCCAGTCCAATTTCATCAGCAACAATCTGGGCAACCGAAATCGGGTGAAAAATATAAGGTTCACCGGACTTTCTTCGGTCATTTTTATGGGCTTCAACCGCAAAAACAAAGGCTTTGCGTATTTTTTTACGGTCATTTTTATTCGTAATCCTTCTGGCAGCGCGTAACAACCTGCGATAAGCATTTTTAATATTGAGTTTTTCTTTCTCAAAATCAATAATATATGGTTGCTCTTTTACGCTCATGTTTATTTTTTCTCCAAAAATGATATCAAAAATCAGCCGGTAGTATTTTATTGCTTACTTCACCAAAACCTATCCTTACATTTTCATTTTGGCTCCATCCTTTCATCACTACTGTATCCCCATCTTGTATAAATTTTCGTTCCGAACCATCATCTAATGTTATGGATTTGCTTCCTGCCCAGCTTAATTCGAGCATCGATCCAAACGAATCTGGTGTTGGCCCGGATATTGTTCCCGAACCCATCATGTCACCACCCAGAATGTTACAGCCATTTATAGTATGGTGGGCAAGTTGCTGGCTCATGTTCCAATACATGTGCTTAAAATTCGATTGCGAGATTAATGTTGGATTTTTGTCTTGTGGTTGCAGGTAAACTTCCAGGTTGATATCAAATCTCTTTTTTCCGTTGTACTTCAAGTAATCAAGCACTTCAGGGTTTTGCTCCGGACCAGACAGTCTGAAGGGTTCCAAAGCATCTAATGTGACAATCCAGGGCGAAATTGCTGAAGCAAAACTTTTGCCCAGAAAAGGCCCTAAAGGAACATATTCCCATTTTTGGATATCGCGTGCCGACCAGTCGTTAAAAAGGCACATTCCGAAAATGTAATCTTCTGCTTCATCGACCGCTATTTTTTCGCCCAATGGTTTTCCGGGATAGGTTACAAAAGCCATTTCCAATTCAAAATCGAGCAATCGGCTTGCGGATAAAACAGGAGGTTCTTCAGGGTTGGGCCTTACTTGACCAACGGGCCGTTTTATTGCAACGCCCGAAGTAATTATGGATGATGCCCGCCCATGGTAGCCAACCGGAATATGCAACCAGTTTGGGAGCAGGGCATTTGCCGGGTCACGAAACATTTTACCAACATTGGTTGCATGGTCGATGCTTGAATAAAAATCGGTGTAATCACCTACTTTTACCGGTAAATGCATGCTTACCTTATCCATAGGTAAAAGCGACTTATTGCGTAACTCTATGTTATCTTTTAATACGGTATTAGAAGCTTCCAGGATTTCGGAAAGCTTGTTTCTTAATGCACGGGTGTAAGCCTTTCCTTTTTCTATAACAGGATTCAGATAGTCGTTATTAAAAATAGATGCATCTTTTTCTATTGTGTCTAATAAACCGGCAGATGCGATTTCATAAAGATCGAGTACATAATCGCCAATGGCAACACCTACTTTTTTTTGTCCATTTGCAGCCGAAAAAACACCAAAGGGTAAGTTTTGTATCGGGAAATCGCAATTATTGGGCGTGTTTACCCATGACTGTAGGTCTGGATTATTTGCTTGTATCATTTTTTACTTTTTTGTTCAAAATTAAACTAAGCTGAATTAAAAAAAAACAACTTTTGAAAAGTAAAAAATATTTATCTCTGTTTAACCACAAATTTTAAATTATCGACTCGGCTAAATGTTCAGAAACATTACTTGTTGTTATGTCCAGATTGTATTCTTCATTCAACTCCTTTATCTGGTGCAAACAATTGTCACAAGCAGTAATTACTTTGGTAGCACGACTTTCTTTAATCTGATCGGCCTTTACTTTTCCATAAAGTATTCTTTGATCTCTCCACTCGTCGGCAGCTACCATGCCGGCACCAGCACCACAACAATAGTTTTCTACCTTGCTGGGGATTAGGTCCACATATTTTTCGGATGAGGCTTTGATCACGTTTCTGGGTTCTTCAAAAATCCCTCCTTTGCGCCCCATATTACAGGGGTCGTGATAAGTAACAACCTCCGGCAGTTTATGCTTTATGCTTATTAATCCTTTTTTCAGAAAGTCATCATAAACCTCCAAAATACTTCTGACTTTTATGTTAAATTCATCTCCAAACCATTTGGGGGCTTCCCATTTAAGAACTCCATAGGCATGTCCGCATTCAGTAACTACAATTTCCTTAACATTTAGTTTTTTAGCCTCCTTTATAATTCGATAAGCAATTTTCTTTGCCCTGGCAGTATCGGCTAAAAACAGCCCATAATTCGATGCTTCGAACATACTCATGGTCCAGGAAGCACCTGCAGCATTAAGAATTATTGCCGCCGGTACAATAGTATGTGCACCCGACAAGGGTACATAAAGGATATCGGCTTCCTCCTGTAAAGGAATTCTTGCGGTAGGGTCATTTAATTTTTCCTGAACAATGGGTTCCAGTTTGCTTATTGATTTATAAAAGCCTGCACCATTTTCGGCCAGATAATTTTCTTTTTCTATGGCCATATCTGCCAAATCGTAAAGTATTTCGGGACTTTTTTCAATAGCACTAAGTGCTCCCCTTGCCATTCCAAGTAATTGTGGTGTTTCAACACCCATAGGACAGTTAATTACACAACGTTCGCATAAGGTACAATCCCTGAATGCGGCATTTAACCAATCGTCAAGTTTGTCTTCAGTCAGGTCTTCGGCTCCCGTCCAAAAAGGAAATATTTTACTTAGCCAATCATGCTCCCTTTTAAGTACTTTTCGCACTTCTTCGGCTTTTGCAACGGGCGATTTTGAAGGATCTTTTGTAGCGAGGTAAACATGGCAGGCATCGATACACCAACCACAATGCGTACATAAATTTGTTGCTGAGGTACCTATTAGTCGATTATAGCGCTTTTTTAATTCACCTTTAACTATTGATATATTGTCTGTTATGGCAGTCATGATTGGGGGGATTTTTGTGGAATAATGCCTCTATAGCCATATCTCCATCCGGTTAATATATGCGCGAAAAAGAAATAAATGTAGTGGGATATCTTACTAAAGGGTACATAAAATAAGAAGAAGGCGGTGATAATAAAATACCATGCCCTCCAAAAAGGTGTATCGATTAATAGGACCATCACAGCAAAAAACAACCACACTTCAAGTGCAATCAGCGAAAAATAGTCATCAAAAGTACTGATGTGCCTTAATTCGGGTTTTACAATTCGATTAATCAATTTTATAAGGCCGATTAAAACCGAAGGGGCAATTAAAATTGCAAATAATAGTTTTACATTTTCAGTCATTAGTTGTGGTGTAAAAGGAAGTGTAAACGTGTTTACAATTGCCACTAAAGCGCCAACATGGTAAAGTCCGAATGCAAGCCATCTCCACCCGTGTTTACGACTGCTTTCCATAGACCAGGGCATAAAAATAGAACCATAGGCACGTAGAACTCCCTTTCCGGGGCTACCGGATCTTGTGCCACGTTCCCAAGGCATGGGTAACCTCGATAATTGAATAATTTTGTAGGTATAAATCACACCCATCCAAATAAGTGCAATGGCTTGTAAATCATATTCGATAAAATGAATTGTTGATTGGTTCATAACATGAAAATTTAGAGACCTAAACTACCTATATAGACAAATAATAATTATGAGCAAACGCAGTATGTAATGTGATAAATATCACCTATTTTCTTTTCGTTTACCGCGATCCATTTAAAAGCTAATGAATATAGCATTCTGCATTTTTTGATCTTGAGTCAAAACTATAATGAAATAAACTCACTTTTTTGTCTTTCGGCAACCGTTTATTTTATGTTTCTTTACAACCCAAAATATTTTACCACTATGAAGCTAAAACAAGGCGATTCTGCTCCGGATTTTTCGGGATTAAACGACGATGGGAGTACTGTTAGTTTATCTGACTTTAAAGGCAGTAAACTCGTATTATACTTTTATCCTAAAGATATGACACCGGGATGTATAGCTCAAGCATGCAATTTAACAGATAATTATAAAGCGTTGTTAAAGGCGGGTTATAAGATTGTTGGCGTGAGTGCTGATAGTGTTGAAAGACACTTGAAATTTAGGGAGAAATACAATATTCCGTTTCCGCTAATTGCAGATGTGGATAAGAAAATATTAAATGATTACGGTGTTTGGGGCCCTAAAAAATTTATGGGTAAAACCTATGATGGAATACATCGAACTACCTTTATTATTAATGAAAAAGGAAAAATTGAAGAAATTATAGAAAAGGTGAAGACGAAAGATCACACCAATCAGATACTAACCTCTTAAAACTAAAATAAAATGGCAAAAGAAGTAAATAAAGACAAGTTAAAAGCATTGCAACTTACCATGGATAAATTAGAAAAATCGTATGGAAAAGGAACTGTTATGAAATTGGGTGAAGGAGCAATTGAAGATATTGAAGTAATCCCATCGGGGTCTTTGACACTTGATATCGCATTAGGTGTAAATGGATACCCACGCGGACGGGTTGTTGAAATTTACGGTCCGGAATCTTCCGGGAAAACAACGTTGGCTTTGCACGCCATAGCCGAAGCCCAAAAAGCTGGAGGGATAGCTGCAATGATTGATGCTGAGCATGCTTTTGACCAGACTTACGCTGCAAATTTAGGCATTGATGTTGCAAATTTATTGATTTCGCAGCCAGATGATGGAGAGCAGGCACTCGAAATAGCCGATAGTTTGATTAGGTCTGGGGCTATTGATATATTGGTAATTGATTCGGTTGCAGCTTTAACACCGCGAGCCGAAATAGAAGGGGAGATGGGAGATTCCCAAATGGGTTTGCAGGCTCGTTTGATGTCAAAAGCATTGAGAAAACTTACAGGTTCGATTAATAAAACCGGATGTACAGTAATGTTTATTAACCAACTGCGCGAAAAAATAGGGGTGATGTTTGGGAATCCGGAAACAACAACAGGGGGTAATGCCCTTAAGTTTTACGCTTCTGTGCGGATTGACATCCGACGGTCGAGCCAAATTAAGGATGGCGATAAGGTATTGGGAAACCGTACCCGCGTTAGGGTGGTAAAGAACAAAGTTGCACCCCCATTTAGAAAAGCAGAGTTTGATATTATGTATGGTAAAGGAATCTCAAAATCAGGGGAGATTTTAGATCTGGCTGTAGAAAGTGATTTGATTAAAAAGAGTGGATCATGGTTTAGCTATGGTGAAACCCGTTTGGGGCAAGGACGCGATACCGTTAAGGAATTAATTGAGGATAATCCTGAATTAATGGAGGAGTTAGAACAAAAATTAAAAAAAGAAATTAAATAAACCGGCTTTGGTTTTATTACCGGGTTAAATGAATTTAGTGGTGAAAAACATTTTTTTTATAGTGTTGGTTTTGGGTGGATTTGCCTGTAGTCATGATGCTGGAAAAAGCATAGTATATGATTCGGATTCAAAACCTTATACAATATTGGATTCGTTAAGTGATGTTATCGTTAGTGACCCTTATAATTCGAATAATTATTATCGCAGGGCTTTGTATTTTCATAGTGAACGGGAATTGGATCAGGCGCTTGCCGATATGAAACGCGCATTAACAATTGATAGTACAGTTGCTGAGTATTTTTATGAAACCGGAAATATTTATTTCGAAAATAATTTGTTCGAAGACGCATTTTCATCTTACCAAAAAGCTGTTGAGCTGGATAAGGTGCATGTTGATGCAATTTTACAATTAAGTAGAATTGAATTGGGACTTGAAAACCATGAACTGGCTATGGAAATGGTGAACAAAGCTTTAAAGGTTGAACCGATGGATCCCGAAGGTTACTTATTGAAAGGATATATTTATTTGGACATGAGCGATACTGTTAATGCCATATCATCGTTTCGTACCGCAGTTGAAGTAGACTCTGACCATTACGAGTCCTACATTTTGCTGGGTAAACTTTATGAAATAAAAAAGCATTCGTTCGCCGGAGATTATTATGATAATGCCCTACGGATCAGGCCCAATAGCATTGAAGCCTTATACACAAAGGGCATGTATCTTCAGGGAATTGAAGAGTATGATAAGGCATATTTGCTATATGATAGGATTATCGAATTGGATTCCGTATCGTATTTTGCCTATTACAACCGAGGATATATGTTATTGGTTAGCGATAGTTCTTATAGCGCGGCCATAGAGGAGTTTGAAAAAGCACTGGTTTACTATCCTTATTATTTTCAGGCTATGTACAATATTGGATTGTGCTACGAAAACCAGGGGGATTATGATCAGGCAGAAAAGTATTATAAAAAATCGCTGGACATAGATCCACAATACGATTTAGCGGCAAAGGGGTTGAGCAGGTTATTGGAGTGATTCTATATTGGCTTAACCAAATTAATTATTGAAAAACTTTTTTGTTATCCGATAAAATTCATCCGGTTTTTCGGCATGTAACCAGTGGCCTGTTCCTGGAATTGTAATAATTTTACTATTGGGGAAATGAGCCTTAATCTTTGGTTCATCCTCCGAAAGGATATAATCCGAATCACCACCTTTTAAAAACAAAGTGGGCAGGTTTATATGATAATCAGACATGTCAACTAAAACTTCATTTAAGTTCTGCTTTATCGCTTTAAGATTGATTTTCCATCCCAGCTCTTCTTTATTTTTCCAGTAAAGATTTTTAAGCAGGAACTGACGGATGGGAAGGCTTTGAATTTGATTTTGCAGTGCATCTTCAGCTTCAGCCCGGGAATTAAAATTTTTAATATCCAAACCTTCCATCGCGGCTATAATATGGTCGTGATGCGGTTTATACGCTTTTGGACCAATATCGGCGATGACCATTTTGTCGATAAAGCATGCGTGATCGTGTGTAAATTCAATCAGGGTTTTTCCGCCCAAGCTATGGCCAATCGCCAATGCTCCCCTGATGTGGTGGTCTTCAATAAATTCCATTAAATCGTCGGCCATATCCGCAAATTTAAATTCGTTGCTATGTGGCGATTTACCATGATTACGCTGGTCAATAAGGTAAACCTCATACTGTTCGGCATACCTTTTTCCCAATGAAATCCAGTTGTCGAGCATACCGAATAAGCCATGTAAAATCAACAGGGGTTGACCTTTCCCCAATTTTTTATAATTTAATTTCATCTAATAAGATTAACTTTTCAGGCACCTTAAATATAGTTGTACCGTGTTGTCCAACCCCAGGTAAAGTGCATCCGAAATTAAAGCATGGCCGATGGAAACCTCTAGCAACTCCGGGATGTTTTTATGGAAATATCTTAAATTATCTAAGTTTAAATCATGCCCGGCATTTAATCCTAAACCATATTCGCCGGCCTTTTCGCCGGCTTTAATATATGATGAGATTGCTTCTTCTTTGTTGGAATTGTATTCTGCTGCATAAGCTTCGGTGTATAATTCAATACGGTCGGCACCGGTTTCTGCTGCATGGCCGATAAGTTCTAAATCGGTATCCATAAAAACAGAAACCCGGATGCCTTTTGATTTTAATTTGTTGATAACCTTTTTTAAAAACGATTTATTTTTAAGTGTGTCCCATCCGGCATTCGAAGTTAAAACACCCGGAGGGTCAGGAACAAGAGTTACCTGGTCTGGAACCACATCCAACACTAATTCCATAAAGCGGTTATTCGGATAACCTTCGATATTGAGTTCGGTTTTCACGATTGGTTTTAATTCGTAAACATCGTTGTACCTGATGTGTCGTTCATCGGGTCTGGGATGAACCGTAATCCCCTCGGCACCAAATCGTTCTATATCTTTTGCAGTCTTTATTAAATCGGGCAGGTTACCTCCGCGTGCATTTCTGAGGGTGGCTATTTTATTGATGTTTACGCTTAACCGGGTATTGGTCATTGTTGATATATTTTATAATGAAAAACAAACAAATAGCAATTGTTTACTTTATTTGAAGAGTAACAATAGTATATTTGTAATGCAAATTTACCTAAAATAGATAAGCATTGATTACTGAAGCCTTAATAGATAAATCGTATGTTTCGTTAAATAGTCAAATGACCATCGGTGAAGCCTGTATTGTCTTTAACGAAAGTAACCAATCAGACTTACCTGTTGTAGATTCCGGGGAGTTTAAAGGGATTTTATTTAAAAACCAGTTAAAGGGGCATGAAAAGGATCAATTAAAACTTTTTGAATTGAAAAATCAGTTCAAACCTATATCAGTTTTAATGGAAACCAGGATGGTTACTGCCTTAAAAAAAATGGTTGATCAGGGGATTGCGTATTTACCGGTGGTTGATCATTCGTCTGAAATGATTGGGGTTTTGTCGTCAGTAAAATTATGGGGGGAATTTGCAAGCAGGTCTTCGTTGTTGGGCAGCGGCAGCTGGATTATTGTTTCGATGCCCCAAAAAGACTATTCACTTTCAAAATTAGCGCACCTGGTCGAATCGCACCGATTGATGATTGTGATGCATTTTGTTCAGTTTTACCAGGGAACTGATACACTTGACGTCCATTTAAAAGTAAACCGTGAAAATGTAAACGAGTTGATTCAGTCGCTTCAGCGATACGGCTTCACGGTTACAGGTGTTATTCAACCCAAAAAATATATAGATGACTGGGAAGATAAATTTGAAGAGTTAATGCGTTTTTTCAGTACTTAGACTATATCCATGACTAAAGTTGCCATATACGGGGAGATTCTGGACAAGAAACACCATGATGCTATTCGGGGGTTTTTTAACCAAATGCAAAATTTCGAGATAGATTGCATTATTTTTGAAAAATACAAAGAGATAATAAAGTCGGTAGTTGAACTTAAACCCGAAATAAAAACATTCAGCAATAAAACTGAATTTCTGGCCCAAAATGTCGATTACCTTATATCCATCGGTGGTGATGGAACCATGCTAAATTCATTTCGGTTTATTTTTAAATCAGAAATCCCTGTTTTCGGGATAAATACGGGCAGGTTGGGGTTTTTATCGAACATCTCGACCGATAGGGTAAACTGGGCACTCAAAGAATTAATGGCAGGGAGATACATGATAAGGATAAGATCGGTATTGGAAATAATTTATGACGGACAAGAACGTGAAGTTTATGCTGTAAATGAGGCTGCAATACATAAACAAGATACTTCATCGATGCTTACAATTCATACAAAATTGAACAATTTCGACCTTAATTCTTATTGGGCCGATGGGGTTTTGATAAGTACACCCACCGGAAGTACGGCTTATTCGTTAAGTTGTGGTGGACCGATAGTAATGCCAGGATCTGATAATTTTTTAATCACGCCGATTGCACCGCATAACCTGGCCGTTCGCCCCCTGGTTTATAGGGACGATAAAATATTGGAATTAGAGGTAGAAAGCCGATCAGACAAATTCTTGCTGGCCTACGATTCGAATTCAATCACATTGTCAGCCAACAAAAGGATAACGGTTAAAAAAGCCCCTTTTTACATTAATCTTTTAAAATTCGAAGATTATAATTATTTGAATATGCTCCGAAATAAACTGATGTGGGGAGCCGATAAGCGAAATTGGTAGGTTATTGAAATAAAAGTTTTAAATTTTGAATGACTACCAATGACCAACATACGGTGCGGTTCCATTTGGCAAGGCAATCAATAACTACTTAAAGACATAAAATTATTGCTGATTTATTAATGTTTCCTGGTATTTGCTTAAGGCTATTAAAAATTTAATTTTGCTTATATAATCTTAGGCAATAAATCATTGAATATTGGGTTATAGAAAAAAAATATTAAAAGCTTGAAGTTCCGTATTTCCATCATATTTTTAATGCTTTTTAGTCAGTTAGCTGTTGCACAGTTATCAGAGATGGGTTTAATGATGGGCACAACTTATTACGTTGGCGATTTAAACAATAACCATTTTAAACAAAGCAAGTTTTCGATTGGCTTAATGTATCGGCACTACATAAACGACCGTGTTGCATTCAGAATAAACTTTTTATATGGAAATGTTGAAGCCTCCGATAGCAAATCCAATGATCCTGTAAAAGTTAATCGCAACTTGTCGTTTAAATCGAGTATTGCTGAATTGGGAGGCATGTTCGAGTTTCATTACTACACCTATAGTCCCGGCGATAAAAAAAACAACTTTACAACGTATTTGCTCGTTGGGTTTAGCTATTTTAAAATGAACCCGAAAGCGCAACTAGGTAGTGCTTTGTACGAATTAAACCCACTAGGTACTGAAGGGCAGCAGTTTGATGGAGGTCCCAAACCTTATAAGCTCGATGCGTTTGCACTCCCTATAGGTTTGGGGGCAAAAGTAAACCTGGGTAAGAGAATTGCTATTGGGATAGAGTATTCGATCCGATTTACTTTTACCGATTATTTAGACGATGTAAGTGGCACTTATTATGCAACTAGTGCTTTTGAAAACTCGAATGGTGATTTAACCATTGCAGGACAGTTAGCAGACCGTAGAATTGATCCAAAATTACCCACTCAAAGTGCCACTGGCGAAACACTGGGCCTTCAGCGCGGCGATCCTTCAAGGAAGGATTGGTATGGTTTTGCAGGGATTATCTTCTCAGTAAGAATAGGAAAAGAAGCAAATACTTGTGTAAGGTGGAATTAATTTCTATAATTCGAAAGGAAAAATTACTTTTGGCAGCCAATTTTCGAGAGGGTGAATAAACAAAAACCAGCTATAAATAATATCCCAAAACATGTCGCCATTATAATGGATGGCAATGGAAGGTGGGCAAAAAAGCGTGGGCAGGACCGTGTTTTTGGGCATATTAATGGGGTGCAATCAATCCGAAATGTTTTGGAAGCAGCTATGGAAATAGGTGTAAAATACCTTACACTCTACGCTTTTTCTGCTGAAAACTGGGACAGACCAAAAGAGGAGGTTGATGCATTAATGAGTTTGCTCGTGAAAACACTGCTGGATGAAGTAGAGGAATTAGGTAAAAACGGGGTTCGGCTAAGCGCTATTGGAAACCTGGAAATGTTACCCGATAATGCAATAGAATTATTGAATCAATCGTTTGAGAATACACAAATGAACGATAAAATAACGTTAACCCTTGCATTAAGCTATAGTTCGAAATGGGAGATTACCGATGCAGCCCGCAAGTTGGCAGTAAAAGTTCAGAAAGGAGAACTGCTGCCTGAGCAAATTACTGAAGAAACAATGGATGCAGCATTAAATACGAATGATTTGCCAGATCCTGAATTATTGATCAGAACAAGTGGTGAATTACGGATAAGCAATTTTTTACTCTGGCAATTGGCTTATGCCGAGTTTTATTTTACCGATGAGTTGTGGCCGGACTTTAATAAAGAATCGTTTTTTAAAGCCATCAAACATTATCAAAGCAGGGAACGAAGGTTTGGAAAGATCAGTGAGCAAATTAATGGTTAAAATACTCGGAAAATATGGTTTGATAATGTTGCTGGCCCTTGTTGGTCCACAGCTATTTGCGCAACAATCTGTGAGCGATATCGAACTTAAAATGGACTATACCCGGCCAACAAAATTCGAAATAGGAGGGGTAACTGTTTCTGGTGCTAAGTATTCTGACGCAAATGCCATTATTTTATATTCGGGAATAAAAGTTGGGGCCTATTTAGAGCTGCCTGGTGATAAAGTATTGCAAGACGCGATAAAAAACCTTTGGAAGCAAAAACTATTCTCGAACGTTTCAATCAGGATTGGTGAAATCAGGGGTGATGTTGTATTCCTGAATATATCAGTCGCTGAACGGCCACGGATGTCGCGATATCAGTTTAAAGGTGTTAGTAAGTCCGACGCACAAAGCCTGCGTGAAAAATTACAGCTTATCAGAGGGACAATTGTAAACGACAACTTGTTGACCAACACTCATAATGCAATACGGGCCTTTTTTAAGGACAAAGGGTTTTATAATATCAAGGTAAATATTATTGAACAGCCCGAGCCGAACCTCGAGAACAGTGTGATATTAATTATTAATATCGCAAGAGGTAAAAAAGTAAAAATAGAAAGGGTAATTTTCGAAGGGGACTCTGCCATTGGACTTTATAAGCTAAAGAAAACAATGAAGGGGACACGTGAAGCAAGTGTTATTAATATTTTTTCGTCTGCTAAATTCCGTAACTATAAGTATCAAGAGGATAAAAAAGCGCTTATTGCATTGTATAATAAAGAGGGGTATCGCGATGCCAAAATAGTGTCCGATTCTATTTGGGAATCGAGGCCAAACAGGCTTACGGTTAAACTCAACATCAGGGAAGGTAATCAGTATCATTTTGGTAAAATCAACTTTGTTGGTAACACAAAATACAACAGTCAGCTTCTCAATAATTTTTTAAATATTGATGAGGGTGAAATCTATAATAAGGAGAAACTCGAAAAGCGCCTCCGAATGGATCCGAATGGGGGGGATATTAGTTCATTGTACATGGACGACGGATATCTGACTTTTACACCCATACCAGTTGAAATTGGGGTGAGAAATGATACCATTGACCTGGAGATTCGAATTTATGAGGGGATGCAGTTTCGTATTGGGAAAATTATTATCACCGGAAATACAAAAACCAATGAACATGTTATCAGAAGGGAGATCAGGACAAAACCCGGCAAGTTGTTTTCGCGTGAAGATATTATCCGGACCCAAAGGGAATTAGCGCAATTGGGGTATTTTAATCCAGAGGCATTTTTGATTAACCCTATTCAGCACCCTGAAATTGGGGTTGTGGATATTGAATATGGTGTGGAGGAAAAACCTTCGGACCAAATTGAATTGTCAGGGGGGTATGGAGGAGGATCGATTGTCGGAACCATTGGCCTTAGGTTTACAAATTTCTCACTCCGTAAGTTTTTTGATCCAGGGGCCTGGCGGCCAGTACCCTCAGGCGATGGGCAGGTTGTGTCACTTAGGATTCAGACCAACGGTAAATTTTTCCAATCATATTCTTTTTCGTTTACCGAACCCTGGTTGGGCGGTAAAAAGCCGAACTCATTAACATTTAGTGCGGTATATCAAAATATTAACCAAGGCTTCAATATAAATGGTGAGAGCCGGTTGGGTACTGTTTCGTTAACATTAGGGTATGGAAAACGCCTGACCTGGCCCGATGATTATTTCCAACTCTATCAAGCAATCTCCTTAAATTTTTATACGCTTCAAAATTATGCCCAATTTGGAATTCCTGGATTTGATACCGGAAATTCACAGAATTTTGCTTACCAGGTAACGCTTTCCCGTAATTCAATCAGCCAGCCATTATATCCCCGATTTGGTTCAGAAATAAGAACGACCTTAAAATTAACGCCCCCTTATTCACTTTTTAATCCCAATACAAATTATGCTGACCTTCCGCCTGAGCTTAAATTTAAGAGAATAGAATTTTGGAAAATAAAGTT
>Ga0164313_10001276_pt1 | contig 22201 bp, 23 predicted proteins | sample GuaBasSedimGuay4_FD_113735 | JGI IMG/M metagenome (GOLD analysis project Ga0164313, IMG submission 113735) | Subseafloor sediment microbial communities from Guaymas Basin, Gulf of California, Mexico - Guay4, Core 4569-4, 0-3 cm | ecosystem: Environmental > Aquatic > Marine > Hydrothermal vents... | reverse complement strand
TGGAGCACGGACTCTCCGGTGATATCGACGGACAGATACGGTTCTGACGTCTGGGAATCGACGAACGGGCGGAACCTCATGACATCATCCTTTCGGGAGAGCCGGAGTGGTAGGACTCATCCCTCCATGGTACAGAACAGCCGACAGCCGACAGCCGACAGCCATCAGCAGGAGGAACATCAACTGGAGCCTCCCGAGTGGGAGGCTCCAGTTGATTCGACAAAGTCCGAGACTTAGACGTCGAGGGGGTTCGGGCCGTACTCGTTGGGGCCAAGGTCGCCCTCAAGGAAACCTGTCTCAATGAGCGCCCAGAGCCCACCGATGATGGGGATCGCAGCGATGAAGATCCACCAGCCGGACTTACCCCTGTCATGCCACCGCTTGATAGAGATCGCCAACCCACTCCAGATCGCCAGTACCCAGATCATGATGCCGAGGAATCCGATAACAACTCCAGCCGTCGAAGAAACGTTGATGGCAGCAACGACGGCGATGATCCACAACGTGTAGATTCCCCAGATCAGAACCGATCCTGCCCAAAATTTCGCTCTGTTGATCCTGCCATCGAATTTGAACAGCAGGTAGGTCCAGTCAATATCTCCCATGTGCACTCCCATGCTCGGTTGAGAGCCATAGTAGGAGGTGGAGGTCGCGAATGCCGACTTTGGACACCTACGCCTGATCGATTATTGCTGTGGACGACCAGGAACGTACTATCTTGGTTTCATGTCACAACAGCAGTCCACAGACACCTCGTCCAAGAATGACAACACCCTCCGTCAGGGGATAGCGATCGTTGTCGCCGTCCTCTTTGGATTCGTACTGGTCGCGGCTAACTACACCGGGTGGATCATCACCACGGTCGTAGATCGGGATGTGTTCGTGGCTACTTTGGAGGATCTTCCCGCGCACCCCGACGTGGCATTGGCTCTGGCTCAGGAGGTTTCGGCAGGAATCGTTGAGACATTCGAGGTGGAGGAGAAGATCGCCGAGTCCCTCCCCGAAGACCTCGCCTTTATCGCTTCGCCGCTGACCACAAGTGTCGAGGGCCTTGTCACAAAAGCCGTTGCAGAGATCATCAAGGCCGACGCCTTCACGGAAGTGTGGAGATTCGCACTTACGACCTCGCACAAAGCCGCCACGGTGTATATCGGTCTCTTCGATGGCGATGTCCTCATTGCTGAGGAGGGAACCGCCGTCCTTGACCTCTCAACAATCGGTGCTCAGGTGAACGACAGACTCCAGGAAGCTGGATTCGACCTGCTTGAGGACGCCGACGTCGAACTGAAGGTGGAGCTGTTCGAACTCCCAGATTCCGGACTGATCCACTCGATCGTCCAGATCGTCACCGCCATTCGTTGGGCAGTGATGGGTATCACCCTGGGGCTTCTCGCCCTCGCCTACGGGGTCGCCACCAACCGGCGTCGTATCTCAGTTTGGATCGGTGGGGCAACCATCCTCGCGATGCTCGTGTCCCTGATCAATTTGCGTTTCCTTCGTTCGGCTATTACCGGAGGAATCGATGACACCATCACGGAAGCCGGCGCCCTGGCGGCCTGGGACATCATCTTCCAACGGTTTGTCGCCAGATCGTGGATAGTGCTCCTCCTCGGCGCGACAGTCGCGTTTGCGGGCTGGGTCATGGGCGATTCAGAACGTGCACGCTCGGTACGCGCTTCTTTCGTTAATGCTGCTCGACGGACCCAGTCGGATGGATCAGAACCTTCCGAGATCACCGAATTCGTGGCGCACCATCGCAGGCTCATCGAATGGCTCACGGTCATCATCGGCGCAGGGATTCTCCTCATCGGACCACCCCTCTCCATCGGGATCATCCTGGTGGTCATCATCGGCGTCATCGCGATCGTGGTCGTGGTTGAATGGCTCTCGGCCAGTGCGTCAGGACCGGTCGATAGTCACGAGGAATCAGCTGACGGCCAGGAATCAGCCGACGACCAACAGCCAAGCGCCAAGAGCTAGAAACCTGCCGGCATTCGATACAGATGTCTTGCGGCTGGTCAGTCTGACGGTGACGAGTCAATCCGCCCGTTTCTCGCCCAAAAGAGGGTTCGACCCAACTCACCAGCTTTGATCTTCTCGTACGAGACCGCCCGGTTCTCGTACTTGTCGTCGAAGATCTCGTCCCCCACGGCACTCCTCAGTTCCGTCTCGAGTTCTCGAGCCGCGACCAGCCATCGGCCTGCCACCTCCAGATACTCCAGTGTCGTGTCCCGTGAGCCGATATCGGTGAAGCCTGCCTGTGTGAGAAGTTTTACGTACGGGACCGCAGTCGCCACGAAGCCGTAGTCGTCCTCAAGACCATCGTGACGTTTGAGTGCCTCCGGAACGGCAACGACGTCGAAGACAAGTCGGCCGCCAGGAACGAGAACCCTCTTGCATGCTCTCAACACGGAGAGCTTGTCCCACAGTCAACACAGTACGTCTGAGTGCGTCACCCCATCAAATGACCTGTCCTTGAACGGGATCTCGGCACCAAGACAGGCGACTGCATCCACATGCAAGCCCTCGGCGCGTCCGTGACGCAGCCCCCACGAAACACCCTCCCACGGCACATCTGAGAGCACAACCATCGCCCCGCTCTCCTGTGCGATGTACAGACCGGGCCATCCCGCCCCCGAGCCCAGTTCAAGGACTCGGTCACCCTCACCAAGACCAAGAAGGCTCACCAGACGTTCCACCTGATGAACGTCCGTGTACCCGTTTCCCCCGTAGGCAACGCCAAGCGTCCTACGTTCGAGTTCACGGACTGCCTCGTGGTCCGTGGCAAGGTAGTACTCCCTGAATCGGTCGACGAGTTCCGCTTCTGCCCCGGCGGTACTGTCACAGCTGCTAGTGGTCACGCATCTCCTCTGACTATCAACAGCTATTGTTGCAGCACTGTGCGACTGTTCACCAGATCGGTCTACGGTATGCCGTCCACGCGATACTCGGAGCCTCATGAGCGACCAAGAAGACATCTCGATCTCCCCGAACGATCCAGCATTCGATGATGCCGACGCGGATCCTTCCGTATCACCCTCTGAGGACTTCTATCGATTCGTCAACGGAGGTTGGCTCGACGCCAACCCGGTCCCGGACGAATACCCGGCATGGGGCGCATTCCAAGAACTGAACACCCGCAATGAGAAGGTCCTCCACGACATCCTCACAGCCGTTGCTGACAAGGACTCCCCGGCCACGACCGTCGAGACGCTCGTCGGTGCGCACTACGCCGCAGGCATGGACACCGATCGTATCGAATATCTCGGCCTTGATCCGCTTGCGCCGATAATCGAAAGAATCGACTCGATAACCACCAGGGCCGACCTCTCCGTTGTAATCGCAGACCTGCACCGCGATGGCATAGGTGCCTTCTTCGGCGTGGCCGTTGAGCCGGACTTCCAGGACAGCACAGTCAACTTGCTCTGGATCGGCCAGAGTGGGCTTGGCCTGCCAGACCGTGACTACTACCTCAGAGACGACGACACGTCCAGGGAACTCCTTGCTGCTTACAAGAACCACGTGGGTGCGATGTTCCGTCTCCTGGGACTCGACGACCACCAAGCAGCAGCAGACACCGTCATCTCGATCGAGACGGCGATCGCGGAACTCTCGTACACCAATGTGCAGATGCGCGACATCGATCTCATCACGAACAAGGTCACTCGCAGCGAGATCGACGAGATGATGCCGAACTTCGGACTCGGTCGTTACCTCGACACCGTCGGAGCCGGGTCGCATGACTCCTTCAGCATCGACAACGTTGGCTTCTACCCCGGGATCGATGCGTTGATTGCTGACACACCGATCGCTGACCTCATCACGTATCTCACCTGGCATGCCATCCATGCCACGGCCTCTGCATTGCCTGAAGCATTCGAGAAGGAGTCCTTTGACTTCTACGGCACAACGCTCGGCGGTCAGCAGGTGCAGAAGGAACGGTGGAAACGTGTCCTGGCTGCGCTAACAGCGGACATCGGGCAACTTGTGTCCCAACTGTACGTTGCCGAGAACTTCCCTCCCGAGGCGAAGACCCGTATGGAACACCTCGTCGAGAACCTCCTTGCATCGATGCGCGCCAGCATCGAGTCTGTCGAGTGGATGGGCGATGCGACCAGAGCAGAAGCGCTCGCGAAACTCGAGGCGTTCGGCTACAAGATCGGCTATCCAGACGAGTGGCGGGATTACACCGGCCTTGCACTCGCAGCCGATTCGTGGCTTGCCAACCGCCTCGCCGCGTCGCGGTTCGAGTTCGACCGGAAGATGGCCACTGTGGGCGAACTGGTCAACCCTCACGAGTGGGCGATGCCCCCCCACGTCGTCAATGCCTACTACCACCCTCTTCACAACGAGATCGTGTTCCCGGCCGGCATCCTCCAACCACCGTTCTTCTCCCTCGACGCCGACGACGCGACGAACTACGGGGCGATCGGTGCGGTCATCGGCCACGAGATCACGCACGGATTCGATGACCAGGGGAGCCGGTTCGACGCCGACGGCAATGTTCGCGACTGGTGGACTGAACACGACAGGGCAGAATTCGATCGGAGGGCACAGGTCGTAGTCGACCAGTACGGCGCCTACAAGATCCACGACGACCTCAGTGTTAACGGTGAACTCACACTCGGGGAGAACATCGCGGACATCGGCGGACTCACCATTGCATATGCCGCACTCGAGATAGCACTCGATGGGTCTCGCGACCGTGTCGGAGGCCTCACGCCGGCACAGCGCTTCTACATTGCCTGGGCCACGGGATGGAGGCAGAACTACACGGATGCGTATCTGCGCCTGCTTGTCAATTCAGATCCGCATTCGCCCGCGTATATCCGCGGTGCTGTTCCCCTATCGAACCTTGCAACCTTCCAGGAAGCGTTCAGTATCCCAGACGGATCACCCGCGATTCGCCCCATCGAAGAACGAGTCGACATCTGGTAGCGGCGTCATCCGCTGTCCGCCATGCGCCATCCGCCGGAACCTGGTACACGATTCTTCGCGGAAAGCGGAAAGCGGAAAGCGGAAAGCGGAAAGCGGTCACCGGTCGTCGGTCATCGGCTTCGCGTACATCTTCTCTCCGGCCTCGATAGGGACAGAGATCCGATTGTCGGGCGGTGGAAGCGGACAGACGAACTCCTCGTCGTAGACGCAGTACGGGTTGCTCGCAAGATCGAAATCGATGGAACCAGAACCATCCTGGGCGAATTCCACAGAGACGTACCTGCCGCCACCGTAGGTCGTGTCACCGTTGGTCGTGTCTCCGAACGCAATGAACGGGTTCCCATCGCCATCATCGAGGACGATGAGGTTGTACGCCGAGCCAGCGATCTCCACATGGAGGACACCCATCTGGTGATAGGCGCTTGTTGTGCCGGCGCTCGACACGATCTGAATACGCGAATCATCCGATTGTGAGAAGGACCCAGTGAACGCCATCGAGGAGTCGGGAGGGAAGTAGGAGAGGCCATCGAACGTTTCCTGATCCTCATCAGGGAGTGGTGACGAGTAGTGCGAGCGAAGGAAGGCGTCACGCTCACTGCGATACTTCTCAATCGCTTCCCTATCCACGGTGTACCTCCAAAGACTTCAACGACCGAATCGTATCACCGGGTCCACGGTTGCAACTCCCCGAAGACGGCTCTCACCATCGGAAGCCACAAGACAACGGTCGCCATGCTGAGCCGCCTCGGCGGTGGCATACTGCTGGGATGCCACAGGACACCTCTGCATCAGAGACCCAATTCGACAGCAGCTACGGGACCGTTGCAGCGTACGTCGCAAGACCGGATGGGGAGGGCCCGTTCCCCGGACTGATGGTATTCCACGAGGCGTTCGGACTCAACGACGACATACGCAGGATCGCCGACCGCTTCGCCAGCAACGGTTACCTGACCATGGCCCCTGATCTGATAGGAGGAGGGTTCGGATGCCTCGTGAAGGTGTTCCGGGATCTGGCACGAGGCAGCGGTCCTGCCTTCGACAAGGCCAGGGCGTCGATCGATTTCCTCGCCGGTCGATCCGACGTCGATGATGACCGGCTTGGGCTTGTCGGGTTCTGTATGGGAGGCGATTTCGCCCTCGCACTCGGCATCGACTCCAGGGTCAAGGTGACAGCGCCGAACTACGCGAAAGCACCTGACGACGCTCACCTCGAGGAGTTATGCCCCGTCGTTGCTTCCTATGGCAACAAGGACAAGATATTCCGAAACAACGCCGGGAGGCTTGAAGCTGTGCTGACCGCAGCGGGGATCGACAACGATGTCAAGCTCTACCCGAATGCGGGACATTCGTTCATCAACGACTATTCACCGTGGTACACAGCGATCATGGGTCCTGTGATGGCCGTCGGGTATCACCATGACGAAGCGGAAGACGCTTGGAGGAGGATGCTGGCCTTCTTCGAAAAGCATCTATAGAAGAGCGCTCTCCGCTCTCCGCTCTCCGCTAGAAGTAGGCGGCGTCACTTCTTTCCTCGCAACCTGGACCGGGGCAGACCTCTGGTTCTGGCGGAAGGCGGAAACCGGAAGGCGGAAACCGGGCATACAAACAGGAGTACCCGGCGCAGGGTGGATACGTCGGGTACTTCTGTCGAGGTGGGGGGCGGGCTATGGGCTAGATGTCTCGAACCCCCTCTTCGGATCTGTGATCTGATAATACGCTGTGTTCCCTGCGGCTCTCCTCGTTGCGATCATGTCTGTATTCGGAGCCCACATCATCAATGTGTGCCACCCTGACCACATATTCGGCCATGCCGACATAAGCACGCGTTAAGCGAAGCCCAAAGGAAAGGTAAAAACTACCATGCGCGCTATGTCGGGACGATCGGAAGCTTGAGGACAACGCTCGCGCCGCCGAGAGACGACGACTCGCCGATCGTCATCGATCCGTCGGCCGACTCAACCGCCCGACGGACGATGTCCAGTCCTAGCCCCGTGGAATCCCCGCTGGAGATGCCTCGACCCATTGCGGATGCGTCAATGAACCCTGGGCCAGCGTCTTCGACCGAGATTCGGACCACACGCTGCCCATTCTCGACGCACACCGCCATCGGTGCACCCTCAGGCGTGTGCGAAAGCACATTCTCGAGCAGTGCATCGACTATGGCTTCGGCGTCATCGCTTGCCATTGCCACAATGGCCTTACTGCCATCGATTCGGATGTCGGCCTCGCGCTCCTGCTCCTGTATCAGCGGAAGCCAGAAGGCCGACCTCTCCGCAACGATCTTCGCGACATCGCATGATTGGTCAGCATCGGCCCTCACCGGACGCCTGGCTTCCCGGATGATGAAGTCAGTCGTTCGCTGTAACTCGTCGAGGTCGGCGATCAACCGCTCCTTCTGAGGCCCGGGAGTCAGTCCGTCAATGCTGAGCCTCGCCGCAGTCAGAGGTGTCCTCAGCCGGTGCGCAAGGTCAGCAGCAGACTCTCGCTCAGCTTGGAGTAGACGGCCGATCCGGTCGGCGAGGCGATTGATCTCCAGTCCGACCTCTTCGATTTCGTTGGGTCCGGCCGGTACAACACGAGCCGTCATGTCTCCATGACCGAGTGTCCTGGCAGTTATGGACAGTTGCTTGACAGGCACCACCATCGACCGACCGAGCAAATCCGCCACCCAAGCGGCAATAACAACGAGCATCGCACCCAGAAGACTCAGGACCAGCCAACTCTGCCGAACGCCTGCAGTCAGTTCTTCATCAGGAATGAACACGCGAATCACAGCCACAGACCCATCGGACTCGAAGACGGGAATGTAGAACGCCTGACCACCGTCCACCGGTGCAATGAAGGAACTCCCCTCAAGAGCCAGGCTGAGATCCTCGTCTTCGGATACATCTGCACCGACGATGGACCCCGCTGGCAACACGACAGACCCTCTCACTTCCAGGATCCGGCCTTCTCCCAGAATCTCGATCGCGGTTGCAATGTCTTCCTCCACGGATAACACTGACAGGACACGGGCGAGACTCTCGGCATCGCGTTGTGCCGTCGAGATCGCTCTGTCCCGCGCCAGATCCGACACAAGTATGAACAGCGGAACAAGGAAGGCGATCACAACCATTGCGGTGACCGCAGCTGATAGAAGGATGATTCTCCGTCTCACCGCTTCGGATCCACAAGCCGTACACCAACGCCTCGCTTCGTGTGGAGGTAACGCGGGGCAGCAGCGGTTTCACCGAGTTCCTTTCGGAGCCAGGACAGATGCACATCCACGGTCTTGTCGGCTCCACCGTACGGCTGCCGCCATACCTCAGCGAGTAGTTCTCTCTTCCCGATGAGTTTGCCCTCGCGACTCGCAAGGTACACGAGCAGATCGAATGCCCTGGCCGTCAGATCGAGATTCCGTCCATCAAGGATGGCCTCATGCGAATCTGGGTCCAGGCGAAGGCCGCCGACGACGATGATCTCGCTGTCATTGCTATCTCCGGACCGCCTGAGAACGGCCCGGATCCGCGCTTCGAGGTGGTCAGCCGAATAGGGCTTGACAACGTAGTCGTCGGCACCCTTGTTCAATACGTCGATAATGTCCTGCTCGTCATCTCGTGCAGTGGCTACGACGATAGGTACCTCGCTGACCGCCCTGATCATTCGAAGGGCCTCGACGCCGTCGAGATCGGGCAGACCCAGGTCGAGCACCACAACATCGAACGCACCTGATACGGCCCGCTCAATTCCTTCCAGAGCATTGACGACAGTCTCCACATCGTGACCGCGTTCAGACAGACGCGTTGCGAGCGACTCACGAATTCTCTGCTCGTCCTCGATCACGAGTATCGATGCCATAGGGAAACTCTACCAAGAAGGAGAGCGGAGAGGGATTGCAGCGCCGGTACCCCACGCTGGTAGCCGGATGCTCACGACCGAAAGAAGAGTCGCACTCGACCGCTCCCAGGTTGGCTGCGCTCGAGTGCCACGGGGCCGACACCGGCTTCTTAGTCGTCGTTCTGTGTTCTGATCCTCTCATCTTCGGAGAACGGGAGCGCACACTCGCGACCCACCGATCCACCGGAGTCAACGGAGCCACCGATGAGATTCCTCGATTCGGATGGAAGAATTGTCCAGATGCGTGGCACTACAGGAGAATGTGTACCAAACTACCAGTATGAGGAAACCCGCCGGAGTAGGTATCGCCTGGCTCGTCGCGACCATCGTCGCAGTCACCATCGCCGCAGCTGCCGTCGGCAGCGTACGCAGCGTGGTGACAAACGTTCCCACCGCACTTGGTATAGCGGCGATACGAGCAATGGAGGCCGAACCTGATGTGCTTGAGATCGACGGCGACGAGGCCCCGGTTGCTGAAGCCGCACCAACCTCAACACTGGTGCCGACCGTCGAATCGGAGATACCCACGCAGTCGAGCACAACGACGACTGTGGCAGTAACGACAACCACCCAACAGGTTGAGACGAGCACGACCAGATCGGAAACCGAAGAGGCAGCGGCGTCGTCACGGAGCGCCGAAACCGCATCGACGCCTCGGACCCAGCCAAAGTCGAGTTCACCGACAGCAACCAGCCCACCGACTGCCGGTGATACGGCTACTACAACAACTGCACCACCAGCCACGACAACAACAGCAGCACCACCAGCCACGACCACAACAACAACAGCTGTGCTGACGACAACGCCCCCCTCCCCGAACGCGTACACAAGAGTGATCGAGACGGACGGTGGCTCATTCTCAGTTCGAGTAGAAGGCGATGCAGTGCTGTTCGCTCGCGCGACCATCTCGACGACGTCGGACGCCGTTTGGAGATTCGAGCTTCTCAATGGGGGGCCACAATTCGTTGACGTACAGTTCACGAGCTTCGACAACCAATACCCCACTATCAGGGTTGTCGTGACTGTGACGAATGGAGTGCTCGACATCCTGCACGGCCCTTCGTGAGCCGACAGGACTTCATCCACCCCATAGGGCCAGTCCTCGACCCCTCACCAGACCCGGAGAAGAGCCTGTGATCCGATGAGGGATTCCTATGTCAAGTGGCTATCTGTACTTCACAAGTCCGTGTACATGACTACACGTGGCCGTGTCGGACGCAGGCTTGTCCACAACGACATGCTGCTCCTCACGACGACGGGTCGCACAACGGGTGCTACACACACAGTCCCGCTCCTCTACCTCGTGGATGACGATGATCTCGTGGTGATCGCATCGTACGGCGGCAGGGAGGAGCATCCCGAGTGGTATCGCAATCTCCTCGTAACACCCCTGGTCTCCGCTCAGATTCTCGGAAAGACGAGCGCTCTGGACGCGATGACGATGGGTCCGCACGAGAGACACATCTGGTGGCCCAGGATCGTCGCTGCGTACGCAGACTATGAGGTGTACCAGTCGAGAACGAACCGCGAGATCCCTGTCGTCCGCTTGAGTCCAGTCTGATCCATCGCCTGGACGTTTCAGATACAGGTTCGAGCTCAGTGGTACGACTTGGTCTCCCCCTCTGTCTCGTTCCTCGACATCTCCCCCGCGCAGGCCGGGGGAGAGCGGCTGGCGAGAGGGCTTCCGACTCTCAGCAGTTGTAATCTGGCGTCTGATTCGGAGGTGATGTGGAAGCAAGACGAGGAACGTGGTACGCCGTCACAGCCTACGTGCTGTGGGGCCTTTCACCGATCTACTGGAACCTGCTGCCTGACATCGGTGCGACCACGTTGATCCTGTCGCGGATCGTGTGGTCGGTGCCGATACTCGTCGCGGTACTTGCGTTCACCGGGAAGCTCTCGAACTTCACAGCGAGCTACCGGTCGTGGAGGCCGCGACTCATCACCGCTGCCGCCGCTGGCTTCCTGTTCATCAACTGGGCTCTGTTCGTGTGGTCCGTTGCCAACGACCACATCGTGGATGCTTCGCTCGGTTACTTCATAAACCCGCTCGTGTCGGTGGGCCTTGGTGTTGTCATCCTTGGAGAACGACTGCGTAGGGTGCAGTGGATCGCCATCGGCATCGCCGCAGCCGGTGTGGTCATCATGACGATCGCCGTTGGGGCACTCCCGTGGATCTCGCTTACCCTGGCCTTCTCGTTCGGGACATACGGACTGCTCAAGAAACAGCCAGAGACACCACCACCGGTGGTGTCTCTGTTGGGTGAGACGAGCTTGATCGCCGTCCCCGCACTCATCTATGCCGTGCTGTTCAACGATCCGACGGGTCCCACATTCGGAAGCTCGGCAACTGTATCGATCTTCCTCGTCGGTGCAGGAGTCGTCACAGTCGTGCCTCTCCTGTTGTTCGGAGGTGCTGCGAAGCGCATACCGCTATCGATGGTCGGACTGCTGCAGTACATCACCCCGAGCATCCAGCTCTTCCTCGGTGTCGTCGTCTATGGCGAGACACTCTCAGATCAAGAACTGATCGGGTTCGTCGCGGTGTGGACAGCCCTGGTCTTGTACTCGGCGGACAGCTTCCGTGCGAAACAGCCCAGGGTGAAGCCCATTCCTCTCGACTAGTTCGACGCTTCTTCGATGATCGCTGCAGCGGCGTCGACGACGGCTTCGCCAGCATCGCCAGCGGCAGCAGCCGCATCGTCCGTGGCATCACTCGCTTCATCAGCTGCATCGTCAGCCAGGTCCTCAGCTGCCAACTCAGCAGCCACACCCTTGCGAACACCAGCGATAACTGCATCCTGGATGCTTGCGAGTTGATCTTCGCCGACCCTTGTGCCGATCTTCATGGCGAGAAGCTCTCTGATCTCTTCATCTGACATGCCCGAAAGCTTGTTCTTCGACATCACGGCCGCCACAACGGTAGCTACGACGCTGGCCACGATGACGACAAAAAGCAACACGATTAGTTTCTTCATTGATACCTCCTGGGTATGTGGGAAATGTAGCGGAGTAGCGGACGTTGGAGTCAGGCTAATTCTGCTCCACCGTTTGCGAGCCATGTGACGAACGCTGCAGCGCTGTCAGCATGCGTCGGCCCTTCCTCGCAGATTCGGTACTTCGTCAATGCAACTTCGAGGTCGGCACGCGTCCATGGGCCAAACGAACCGAGTGACGCTGTGAGTGCTGCTGCAGCTTCTTCCATCGTGAACCGGCCTGCTGTGATCTCGCGACCGACGACCAGGCCAGCGAGTTTCCTGCCGTTCTCGTCGATCTGTGTCAGGCGAGCGATATCAGCGAGATCTCGGACACCGCCCGCAGCTACAACGGGTTCATCAACAATGGATACGGCCAGCCGGAGTGCTTCGATATTCGGCGGCTCCTCAAGAGCATCGCGTCCAACTTCCGAGATCATGAATCCTGCAGCGCCCCCCGATGACAGGTTGATCAGGGCCTCTTCGAGGTACTCGCCTGTCCTCTCGGTCCAACCCTTGATGGCGATCTCAAGATCGGGGGCGACGTCGAGTGATACCACGATCTTCAGCGGGTATTTCCTGTTGAGCTCCCAGAACAGGACCTGGTCGATCATTGCAAGAGTTCCGATGGCGACACGCCAGGCGCCCATACCGAGGACCCTCGATACCTCAGCCTCGGAGCGAATTCCGCCGCCAACCTGCACAGGCACGTCGACAGCCTTGATGATCTCACCTATGAGATCCCGATTCTTGTAGTCGCCATAGGCGGCAGCATCGAGATCAACGATGTGCAGCCGGTCGGCTCCCTTTTCAACCCAGCCCTTTGCGCGGTTGATCGGGTCGGCATCCAGAGCGATCGCGTCAGACACATCACCATAAGGCAGCCTGACAGCGCGTCCGTCAAGAATATTTACACGTGCATATAGCTCCATGCCTCCAATGTACTCCAATCACGGTCTTCAGCCAACAGCGAATAGGGAGAAGACAGAGAAGAGAGAGAGAAGAGAGAGCACAGAACACAGAACACAGAGGCCCAGCGGACAGGGGCCATCGCACAAGGGGTTGTCAGTTCACAGTCGGAAACCCGCAACGAACGACGGACAACGGAGAACGGACAACAGTAAACTTCTCCCATGATCGCGATCGAAGCTACTGACGTCGAGTACAGGTACGGGTCGACCGTTGCTGTGGCTCGGTCGTCGTTCACGGTTCCAGTCGGTGCCATCACCGCGCTTATCGGACCGAATGCATCGGGAAAGTCGACGTTGCTCTCGGGTATCGCTGGAATCCTGACGCCGTATTCGGGGACATTGGATGTGCGACAGGCTCCCACCCGGGAACGAATCTCTTTTGTGCTTCAAACCACGAAGGTGAACGACGCGCTCCCGATCACCGTACGAGAAGTCGTGACGATGGGTCGATACCCGTCACTCTCGACTTTCGGCCGGTTGACCGACCACGATCGAAAGATCGTCGACGCGGCCATGGAGCGGATGTCGATCATTGGGGTCGCTCACCAACACTTGCGCGAACTCTCCGGGGGGCAGAGGCAGCGAGTATTCGTCGCCCAGGGCCTTGCTCAGGATCATGACATTCTGCTTCTCGACGAGCCGCTCACTGGCCTGGACATCACGTCAGCCCAGGCGATCGACACGGTGATCCACGAGGAACAGACACTTGGGCGCACGATCGTGATGTCCACCCATGATCTTGCAGAGGCGCACGCTTCTGACCACGTCGTGTTGATGGCGGGCAGGGTCATAGCTTCAGGTACACCCGAAGAAGTGTTGACTGCTGACCTGCTCAAAGAAGCGTATGGATCGGCATTCCTGCACGTCGAAGGAGATCAGATCTTTCTCGACGACCCGGCACACAGCCCTGTTGATAGTAGACACACCCACCTGGACCGTCCATCGCACCTGAGATCGTCAGAGGAGTAGAGAAGAGGTTCTCCGCTTTCCGCTCTACCGGTAACGCCAAACTATCCGACCCATTGTCGGGTCATAGGCCGAGACGTCGACCTCCACCTGGTCGCCAGGGATGATGCGGATCATTCGACCCTTGCGCATCTTGCCCGAAGCACGTGCGGTGACCTCATGACCCGTCTCGAGTTTGACGCGAAAGGTCGCATTGGGAAGGGTCTCGATGACCACACCCTTGGCTCTGAAGTAGTCGTCCTTGCCTGCGATGAGCGTCTCCTATCGATCCGGTAGCCGAACAACTGACCTCGTGCCACCGTCCATGAACAGCATGAGCGTACCCATGTCCATGGGCTGACTGCACCTCGCGGGCTGCCAGGGGCCACACGCCCTGGGTCGCTACCTTCACACAATGCGCAACAAGGTCATCCTCGCCGTTCTCGCAGCGTCTGCGGGTTGGGGGCTTGCAGGCGTCGGCACCAGGGCAGCGTACGGGCTCGGGTCGACGACGGTGACCCTCCTGACGATCAGAACCGGCGTCGCAACACTCGCGTTGGCTATTGCGGTGATCGTCATGCGCATCCGCCCCACCCCGATGGCGTGGGCACACGGATCATTCATCGGTGTCCTACGAATCGGGATCACGCCGCTGCTGTTCATGTCGTCACTCAACTACATCTCGGCAGGTGTCGAAGGCCTTGTGATTACCCTGGTCCCAGCTACCACTGCAGTGTTCGCTGCGATCTTCATCTCAGAAACGATCAGCCGGAACCAGGTCATCGGCCTCGTCATCGGACTGACGGGTACGACGTTGATCGCGGTCTCTGGCGACAGCGGGCTCGGCGCGGAGGGGAACGTTGCTCTCGGTTTCACGCTGGCACTCGGTGGCGTCCTCGTTGGATCAGCGACAGGTGTGATGCAGCGCCACTATGCGCCCCGCTACGACACCATGGAACTCGCACTGCCGATGTTCGCATCCGGAACCGTTGTCGCCATCGTGATCGCATTCCTCGTCGGGTTCGACGACTTCAGCACCTACTCCACTGAACTGTGGATCCTCGTCGTAGTTCTCGCGTTGGGAGCAACACTGGTGCCATTCGCTCTCACACTGTTTGCGTCCAAACACGCCCAGGCCACCGTTGTTGCAATGGTTGGCTATCTCGCACCGCTTGTTGCTGTTGTGGCCGGGGTCGTCATTCTTGGAGAGCAGATCACTCCCGTCATCCTTGCAGGGGGTGCCCTGGCGGTCGTGGGTATCGCGCTCGTCGGAGGCACCCGAAGAACCCAGACGTAGGTGGCTCACTGATTCGGGTCTCAGACCGTGCATGTCAACTCTGCACTGTCAACTATGGTCCCGTCTGCACCAGACTGCTGATGTGGAATTCATCTCAGGACTGGACCCCCGGACACGAATCGCTGAGGCGGCCAGTTCGCTGTTCGCCCATGCGGACTACCCGCTGGCCAACTCGTTGGACTATCCCGGCGACCCCGGGCTGTTCGGGCCACAATCTGTCACATGGCGAGTTGTCGGTGATGTCTCAACGTTCATCGGCGGCATCAGGGCCCTCCTGATACAGGCTGCTCATCCTGAGGTTGTGGCGGGGGTGGTCGACCATTCGGTTTACGAATCAGACCCGCTGGGGCGACTCTCACGCACGAGCGCCTACGTCACCGCAACGAGCTACGGAGCTATGCCCGAGGTACAAGCAGCCCTCCGGAAGGTCCGGATCGCCCACGTCGGTGTTGAAGGAGTGTCACACAGGGCACGGCCGTACAGCGCAAGTGGCGCTACGTACGCGGCATGGGTTCATAACGTGCTTGCGGACAGCTTCCTTGCCGGCTACGAGGTATTCGGGCCGCGACCTATCACTGATGCTGACTCTGATAGATACGTCCAGGAGCAGGCTGGCCTCGGTGCACTGGTGTTGGCAACCGACCTGCCCGGAACGCGCAGCGACCTTGCGAGATGGATATCGCAACATCCCGATGTCGATTCGTCACCAGGCATGGTCCAGACGGTGGCGTTTCTCAGGGATCCCCCGCTGCCCCCGACAGTGTTGCCTGCGTATCGGATACTGTTCCAGGCTGCCGCCTCAACCGTACCGAGCCGTATCGCAGAGATACTCGATATCAAGCGTTACGCCTGGTCCCTGCCGTCAGGAAACGCGCTCACGAAGGCGCTACGTTGGTCGCTCGGCGCATCGCCGTCATGGCAACTCGCACTTGAACGAACCGGTGGCACCCAACCACAAGGCGTCTCTTTTCTCCGGCCGGCGCCGATCGGAACTGCCCACGATCGCGGGAACAATCCCTGACTACTTGGTAACAACCGTCTTGCGGCCCGATCTCCAGGCATCGAGCAGAGACACGCGGGCACCGGTACGAAGCGCAGCGCCGCGATACACCCTCGATCCGACCCGAACCAGCGCTGCAATGGTGAGGATCACCAGCAGCACAGCAACCGCAACTTCCCACAGCGGAGCATCGCCTGTGTTGATTCGGAACGGCATGAGAATCGGTGACCAAAGGGGAACGAATGAGGCGATGCGTATCCATGGTCCTGGACCGGCTTCAATGGAGAAGACCATCATCAGGTATGCAGGCATGATCGAGATGGCCGGGATGAACGCCACTGATTGCATGTCCTCCTGACGTGAGATCGTCGCTCCGACCGTTGCGTACATGAAGCTGTACAGGAGGTAGCCGAGCACGAACCAGAAGATGAGCCAGAATACCGCTGTCAGGCCGACGCTTGTGATGTCCAGCCCATCCAATTCTGGAAGGGGAGCCAACATCAATCCGATGACGGCGGCCAAGCCGAGCACACCGACCTGCACCAGTCCGAGGGCCCCTATGCCGAGTACCTTCCCAATGACCAGCGACGAAGCCTTGGCCCGTGACAGAATCACTTCCACGATCCGGTTCTGCTTCTCCTCAACGATCCCCATCGCTACGAACTGACCGAACATCATGATCGTTGTCAACAGAACAAGGGCCGACATGAAGGAGGCGACTGCCCTTGCCTCCTGGTTGGGTTCTTCAGGTTCTTCCGGTTCGAGCTGAACCAGATCGATCTGAACCGGGGCCAGGAGTGAGTCCACGTCCGCCTCAGTCAATCCGAGTTCTGATGCGACCTGGCGCCGAACCGCCACGTGTGAGGCAGAACTGAAGATCGAAGCCACCGTGCCAGACGGCCCGGACATCGACACGATGGTATGGCCATCGACCAGCGCAGCCTCGACATCTCCAGACTCAACTGCCTGCGTAGCACTGTCCACGGTCGGGTATTCGATCACAACGACGTCAGCACCGATGGCCTCGGCAGCGGCCTCGATCTCATCCACAAGGCCAGCCAGGGAGTCGCCCCCGACGCCCAGAGAGGTGGTGTCTGACCGTCCCACAAGAAGGGAGACGCCAAAGATACCCATGATGATCAGCAGCGAGAGGCCAACAAGCACCCCTCGGAAGACCCGGCTCTTGGACCGCTCTGTGAATTCTCTCCGCGCGATGATCCAGACCTGATTCTTTGGTGTCACGTCACAACCGCCTCTTGGAAGATGTCGGACAAGGCCGGTGTTTCGTACGAGAACCGGGTTATCGACCCGGCGCCGCGCGCGAGGTGAAGCAGTTCTTCAACATCGACTGAAGCATCGACGATATGGTGTCGCTTACCCCCCGTACCAACCTCATGTGCCCCGTTGACAGGTGGCGCCCACAATTGGCCATCTACCTCTATCAGCACCCTCCGATATGACGCCTCTTCTCTGATCTCGTTGAGGTCCCCTATCAGAATGACTTCACCCTGGTCGATGATCGCGACGTCCTCACAGATGTGTTCGACCAGGTCGAGTTGGTGCGACGAGAAGAGGATTCCCGCACCCTTGGATGCGAACTCTCTGATGACATCACTCATCGAGTCGACACCTATCGGGTCGAGGCCGGAGAATGGTTCGTCGAGCACGAGGAGGTCGGGATCGTGAACGATGGCTGCTGCCATCTGAACTCGCTGTTGATTGCCGTGCGAAAGGTCTTCCAGTTTCGCGTCCATTCGGTCGCCGAGACCGAGACGTTCGAGCCACATGTCCGTTGAGGACCGGGCATCCGTGGTGTTCATCCCCGAGAGGCTGGCCAGGTAGACGAGTTGGTCGCGCACCTTCATGCGCGGGTACAGGCCCCGCTCTTCGGGCATGTACCCGAATCTCACCAACTGCGCCAGCTCGATCGGCTGACCGTTGTAGGTGACATCACCAGAGTCAGGCTGCACGAGCTTGAATATGGACCGCATCGTCGTGGTCTTCCCAGCTCCGTTGCGCCCGAGAAAGCCAAGAATCCTGCCGGGACGAACGTCGAAGGACACGTCATCCATCGCCACCACGTCGCCGTACCGTTTGGAGATGTTGCGTACAGAAAGCATGGAACGAATGGTAGAGCGCTGTCCGCTGTCCGCCATCCGAAGGATCGCGGACGCAAGGTTCTTCGCTGAAGGCGGCCAGCGGTCAGCGGTCAGCTTCCGCCTGTGCTTCCCTCCCAGTCTGCGTGGAGTGCGCCGTAGACGCCTCCCGCGCGAACCAGGTCTGAATGAGTACCGTCCTGAACGATCTCGCCTGCGTCGAACACGAGAATTCGATCGGATGCCTCGGCTGTTGAGAGCCTGTGTGCGATCGTAATCGACGTTCTCCCCGACGTAAGAAACTCGATGGCCCGGCGGATCTGCACCTCGAGCGCGGGGTCAACGGCCGATGTCGCCTCATCGAGCACCAGGACACTCGGGTCTGCGATCCATGCACGTGTGACAGCGACAAGCTGGCGTTCACCTGCCGACAGGCTTCCGCCTCGTTCGCCAACGTCGGTGTGCACACCGGCTGGCAACGCATCGAGCCATCCGACAAGACCGAGATCCCCAAACGCTGCGCGGACCTCCGCGTCGTCGGCGGCTGGCCTCCCGTATCGCACGTTGTCTGCAACGGAACCCTCGAACAGGAATCCCTCCTGAGGCACGTAGGCAACACCGGAACGCAGCGAATGGAAGGCAATCTGATCGATATCCGTTTCTCCGATCGATATCACACCGCGTGATGGGACCATCAACCTCGTTGCGAGCTTTGCAAATGTCGTCTTGCCTGAACCCGTTTCACCAACGACAGCAACACGTTCACCCGCACGAATATCGACCGTGATGTCACTCAAGATGTCGGGTCCCCCCGGATAGGCGAACGTGACATCGTCAAAGGAGACAGACAGAGCAGTATCGGACAACTCCACTCCATCTACCGGGTCAGGAATCGATACAGGCGTATCGATGATGCCAAGGATCTTACGAAGCCCGGCACCGGCCGATTGTGCCTGGTCGATCGTCTCGACGAGCCGCTGAATCGGATCGATAAGGAGGTTCACGAGGAACAGGAACGCAACGAGAGTCCCTGCACTCATCGACCACTCTCCCCCGAAATACACACCTGCGCCGACGACAACAGCAGTGAGGGTGCCAGCGAAGAGTTCGGCACTCGAGAAGAGGGCCGAGGCGAGAACCGCCGTACGAACCTCCGCGGAGAACTGTTCGTCGAGCGTTCCGTCAACCCGCTCGAGTACGACCTCTTCCATGCCGTAGGCCCGAATCGTGGCCAAACCCGAGATCGCCTCACCCGTCGCAGCGAGGGAGTCAGACACCCGCTCACGAACACGATCGTGCGCCCGCGATAACACACGCTGGAACACAACGACCAGGATGGTGTACATCACAACGCCTGCGAGCACCATAAGTGCGAGTTGCCACTGATAGACCAGCATGGCCCCCATGGCGAGCACCACCTGGGCAGAGCCGAGAACCATCCCCACGCCGCCCCACTCCCAGAATTGTTGGATCGTCTCGATATCGGACGTGACCCTGGCAACAAGTGCTCCCCTTCGGTGGGACTGAACGTCGAGCATCGACATCTTGTGGAGGTGCCCGAACGTTGAGACCCTCAGTTGCGCGAGTCCCCACGCAGCCGAACGCATCAGCCTCCGCAACGAGAACCAGCGCGCAGCCGTTGCAAGGAGAACCGCTCCGAGAGCTATCAGCCCGAGGCGCACAGCAGCAGCCACATCGGCATCTCCTGTCCCAAGGACCTCGTTGTCGATGATCAACTGCAGAACGATCGGAACCGCAAGCTGGAGGGCCGTGCCTATCACGGCGAGAACGAGGGTCCAGACGAGGCCGCGGGAGAGTTCCGGGGCGATCTTGAATGATCGACGAAGGGCATGTGTCGTGCTCATCCTTGACTGGTCGGTCACGGTGAAGCCCCTTCCCTGTCGCGTTGTGCCTGATCCTCGTCGTAGGCGTTGAGGAGTTTGGCGTATCCCGGTGTTGTCGACATCAGCTCCTGATGGCTCCCCTGGGCAACAACGCGACCGTCCTCGATGAACACAACCTCGTCAGCGAGAGCGATCGACGAGCGGCGGTATGCGACGATGATCACTGTTGAAGGGAGTTCGGACCGTCTCAACCCACGCAGGATCTCTGTCTCCACCGACGGATCAACTGCGGATGTTGCATCGTCGAGGACAAGGACGCGGGGGTGTCGAACCAAGGCTCTCGCCAGGGCGATCCGCTGTCGCTGCCCCCCAGAGAGCGTTGTACCGCGCTCACCGATCTTCGTGTCATAGCCATAGTCGAGTTCATCAATAAAGCGACCGACACCAGCGAGACGAGCCGCTTCGACCACCTCGTCATGATCGATGTCGAGACCAAGTGTGATATTCCCCTCGACCGTGTCATCGAAAAGGAAAGACTCCTGGGCGACGAAAGCGACTTCGCCAGCAAGCTCAGACGGAGCGAACTCGCGGAGATCGCGGCCGTCAAGACTGACGGTCCCTGTTCCGGGATCCCACAAACGGGAGAACAACAGCGCAAGCGTCGACTTTCCTGAGGCTGTCGGTCCAACGATGGCAACAGTCCTACCACCGAGTATCTCCACATCAACATCTTTGAGGATCGCCAGGCCTTCCTCGTAGCCGAACGTGACCCCCTCAGAGGCAACGGCGCCACCGCTTACATCGGTGGACGCTTCAGTCGAACCATGCGTGACAATATCGTCAGCATCGAGCACCGTCTGGACCCGCCTCCACGCAGCCAGCGAATGGGCCATCTCCCAGATCACGAATCCGAGAAGGGAGATCGGCATCATCATCAACGAGAGGAGATACGCAACGGTCACCAGGTCGCCTGCCGTAACGGAGCCACTCGCAAGCCTCGCAACGCCGACAATCAGTATGACGATTGTCATCACGGTGGGAAGCGATTCGACAACAGCCCGATATCCGACCCACATCTGGTTCACGGAAGTGATCTTGTCCCGCAGTTCGTTCGCAGCCACTGCAAACCGCTCGGTCTCTTGTTCGCCTCGGCCAAGCGCCTTGATGGTGAGTGCCCCATCGATCGACTCGTGCGCTATCTCGCTGACCTCGCCTCGTATCTCCTGAACTTCGACGAACGGTTCGAATGTCCTGAATGCGCCGTGGATATCGATCCCCACGGTCACGACGAGACCAACGAGCATCACGAGGCCGAGGTACGGGTCGGTCCATGCTACGAGAAGAACAGTGCCGATAAGCAGGAGGGCTGCACCCGTGGCAAACGGAAACGGGGCGAGAACGAAGGTCCCCTGGTTCGTGTCGACTTCAGAAACAGAGAGGAGGTCCCCGGTACTACGCCTGTCATGCCATGCGAGGTCGAGACGCATCTGATGACCGATGAGACGCTTCCTGGCGTCTGAGCGTGTTCCGTACTGAAGCCATCCAGCCGCGGCCCTACGTAGCGTGATACCCGCGGATTTCCAAACCGCTACCACAAAGATCAGGAGAACGGCTGGCCCCAACCGGCCCTCGATGCTCTCACCGTCGCGAAGAACGGGGATGATGAGTTCATCAGTGACACGGCCTATGACAACCGCGGATGCGACGATGGCAGACACGAACAGGACCGCCCCGGTCACGGCGAGAACAAATGACGCTGGACGCCGTTTCACGAAACTCCACGTGAGCTTCAACCCACCACCAAGCACACCTGCAAGCGGTGGCCGCGATGAATCCGTGGAAGAACTGTCAGACATGTTCGAAGAATAGGAAACAGCCATCAGTCATCAGCCATCAGGGTGTGTTGCGTTCTCCGCTCATCGTTTCGAAGGCGACACCGAACACGGAGCACCGATTCTGAAGGAGCAGATGTCCGCAGGTGACTCAGTTCCCAGACGCTCGTTCACGACCCGGCAAACCGAAAACGGAAAACGGAGAACGCTCTGCTATCTTCCGTCCCATGCTCAGCCTCATTCTCGCAACCGAATCCGTAGCCTCGAATCCCCCGGGCGACGACCTTGCAATGATCGCCTACATCGCTTTTGGCGTCGCGATGGTCTTCACGGCTATCGCGACGGTGATCGTCACGCCTAGCGCAGAGAAGCACTAGCTTCTCCAGATCGCTCGCAGGCTCGCTTCTCCAGAGCACAGATCGCTCGC